>Ga0209676_1001066_pt1 | contig 31311 bp, 26 predicted proteins | sample AraplaCvi_mLB_r2_FD_184282 | JGI IMG/M metagenome (GOLD analysis project Ga0209676, IMG submission 184282) | Arabidopsis root microbial communities from North Carolina, USA - plate scrape MF_Cvi_mLB_r2 (SPAdes) (version 2) | ecosystem: Host-associated > Plants > Roots > Endosphere | place: USA... | reverse complement strand
TCAAGGAAATAGACGAAGCAGACCGCTGCGTAGTCTAGATGGCTAATAGTAGCAGAGAAGATAATCTCATCACCGTAGACACACCAATAATTCCATTTCTTTTTGCGCATGATATGGCCACTTAAATTGCTGTTTATAAGAGGTTTACGTGCAAATCCGATGGCAGCGGGATTTAAATCGCCTTTTTTATCGCATAAAAGAGTGGGTTGTATAATTTCTTTCTCAGCATGCTGCTTCACATTCAACATCCCTTCTGATCATAAAATAAATATCTATAATTCCTTACCCTTATTGTAGCAAAAACTAGCAAAGATAGTGCCGAATAAGACCACTTTCGACATTTTTATGAGTAAGGTCCTAGCTAATAGAAAGATCCCTTTATACATATGTTGAACATAAGGAGGGGTAGTGTGGCAAAAATGTATAACAGACAGGCCGCTGTGCAGTATGCTAACTTGTGGTGGAACAGGCGTAATCCAGCGTTTCCGAATTTTACTGTTGATTGTACGAACTATATATCTCAATGTTTACTTGCTGGGGGAGCACCTATGCGGGGGGCTCCAAACAGAGGGAAAGGTTGGTGGCTTCAGCATGGGAATTGGAGCTTTAGCTGGTCTGTTGCACATTCCCTTAGATGGTATTTGGAAGGCTCAACGACTGGGTTGAAGGGTAGGCGTGTCCAATCTGCGGAAGAATTGGAACTTGGAGATATTATTTTTTATGATTTCCAAGGGGATGGGAGAGTTGACCATTCTGTCATTGTGACTAGTATTCAAAATGGTATTCCTTATGTTAATGCGCACACTTCAGATAGTATTAATCGACCTTATTTTTATGAAGATTCAACGGCTTATACGCCAAGCATGACTTATTATTATATTCATATTGATGATAGTTTTGCTTAAAGGGATAGTAGTTTGAAAGCTCATCATTTTGTGATAATGTGAGGGATAGAAGATAAATTTTTATTATTGTAGTGTTATAGAAGGAGATATGAGTATATGAGCGAACAAGTTTTATCTGTAAGGGATGCGATTATTGAGCGTCGTTCTATTAAAAAATTTAATGGTCAGCCAGTAGAGCGTGAAGAATTAATGGCTATTATTGACGATGCGGTATGGGCACCGAATCACGGTAATCGTGAGCCTTGGCGTTTAGTCGTTGCTTGTGGTGAGGAGTTATCTGCTCTTCATAATTTATTGCGTGATTTAGCGATACCGAAATGGCAGGAGCTTTCAAGTGAAGATTTAGCGAAGCAAATGACGAAATTCACATTACCAGGCGGTTATGCATTTGTAATCGTTCCAGAGGATGCTCGACAAAAAGAGCGATTAGAAGATTTCGGAGCGGCAAGTATTTTTATTCAAAACATTCAATTGCTAGCTTGGGATAAAGGAATCGGCTCATGCTGGAAAACTCCTGGTTTCTTAGATAACCCGAAATTCCGTGAAGCCCTAAAGGTTCAGCCGGGTGAGCGCGTGATTGCGATGCTACAAGTTGGTTATTTTGATGAAGCACCAAAAGGGAAAGAACGTAAAAAATCAGCAGATATCGTTACGATTTTTGGAGAATAGTATAGCAAAATCCCCTCGTTAAAATAGACGGGGGGATTTGTTTGATTTTATTTTTGTAGTTCAGCAACCTCAAATAAATAATCACTTAAAACACGTAATCCTTTATCGAAGTTTTCTAGATGGAAGTGCTCATTTGGTGCATGGAAGTTTTCGCTTGATAAGCCGAAGCCCATTAGCACTACGGGTAATTCTAAAATTTCATCGAAGGCAGCCACGATAGGGATTGATCCTCCGCCACGTGTGTAAGCAGTTGGTACATTATATACTTTTTCGTATGAGCGACCAGCAGCTTGGATAAATGGATGATCGAATGGTGTTAAGAATGGACGACCTTTATCAAATTCAGAGATTGTCACTTCAACGCCAGTTGGCTTATGTTTTTCTATATGTGCTTTTAATTGTGCTACAATTTCGTCAGGCTCTTGATTTGGTACAAGACGGCATGTGATTTTTGCGCTAGCCTCAGCAGGAAGCACTGTTTTAATGCCTTCGCCAGAGAAGCCTCCAAACACACCATTGACCTCTAATGTTGGGCGCGCCCAAGTGCGTTCTAAATAGGAATAACCAGCTTCACCGAATAATTCCTTCACGCCAACTTCTTCCTTCACGGATTCTTCATCAAAACCAAGTGCTCGGTAAGCTTCGCGTTCTTCTTCCGTTAATGGTAAAACGTTGTCGTAGAAGCCCTCCACTTGAATTGTCCCATGTTCATCACGGAAAGAGGATAAAATGTCAGCTAATGCATGAATAGCGTTTTGTACACCGCCACCGTAAAGACCAGAGTGAAGGTCACCTTTAGCACCACGAACATCAATTTGAACCCCTGTTAAGCCACGTAATCCATAGCATACAGCAGGCTTACCAGGTCCATATAAACCTGTATCAGAAATCAAAATTAAGTCTGCAGCTAGTTTCTCTTTATGTTCCTCAACATAGGCAGGAAGATTAGGACTACCGATCTCTTCTTCACCTTCATAGATGAATTTCACGTTCACTGGTAAAGTGCCAGTTGTCGCAAATAATGCTTCAATCATTTTCAAGTGCATAAACACTTGTCCTTTATCGTCACTAGCACCGCGAGCAAACAGTTTGTTGTCACGAATCGTAGGGTTGAATGGTTCTGTTTCCCATAAATTTAATGGGTCAACAGGCTGGACATCATAATGACCATAAAATAGAATAGTTGGTTTACCCTCAGCGTGTAACCAATCAGCATAAACAACAGGATGACCTGCAGTTTGCGTTATAGAGATGTTCTCAAGATTTAGCTTTTTAAAAGCGTTCGCTAGCCACTCTGCGGCATTTTGTATATCGTCTTTATGCTCAGATAAAGAACTAATACTTGGAATACGTAAAAATTTATTTAATTCATTTAAGTGTTCCTCGCGATGTTCTGTGAAATACGCATCTAACTGCTGTACATTTGTCATCTAGCATCCCTCTTTTCAAATATTTCGATACTAGAAATAGTATAGCATAATGTGGTTGGGGAATCTTTCTGTAGCAATGGTTCCTAACGTTTTTATTATGATTAACCCTACCAGCTTGTACAGTTTGGCTGAATACCAAAACCGATTCTTGCTCTAGTCCCTGACTGGAAAGGAAAACGAAAAGACCACTTTTACAGGTGGTACACGCAATAAATAAGAAATTAAAAATAATTAAGATGTTATTTAAAATATAAGACCTCTTATATACAATTTATTACCACTTAGTATGTAAAGAGAAAATTTTAAAAAATTTGATGTTACATTATGAACAGAGGAAAGAGGGTTCTTTGATAATTCAATTAAAAGAAAGGAGGAAGAATTAATATTAGTAACGGAGATATTATTTATGAAAATTAAATACTAGGAGACAGAAGAATGAATAAAAAAACTTGGCTTATATTTAGTGGCTTAGCTATTCTAATATCTGGGTATTCCATTGTTCAATATTTAATTATGGATGCACATCAGGCAGGGTTTGTTAAATTGAAACTTATGTTTATTACTACATTGAATTTGTTTTGGTACATTATGCTTTATATACATATTGTATTCAGTGTAATAGCGTTAGTAATAGGTCCCTTTACATTATTCTCGAAGTTTAGAGAAAAAAATATCAATCGTCATCGAATGTTAGGGAAAATATATCTGATAGGTATTTTATTCGGCAGTGTTTCAGGGTTATATTTAGCACTTTTTGCTACAGGTGGCTTGGTGCCACAGTTTGGTTTTGGTTTCCTATCTATATTCTGGATGATAACAGCATTCCAAGCGCTATCAAAAATTAAACATAGAAAAATTTATGAACATCAAAAGTGGATGATAAGAAATTATTCATTAACTTTTGCAGCCGTAACATTAAGAATTTGGCTAGTTTTGTTTACTGTACTATTTGGATTTGAAAATTTTAATCTCAGTTACGTTATTATAGCTTGGCTTTGTTGGGTGCCGAATTTAATCGTTGCAGAATTGCTTATACATAGAAATCGTCAAGTAACAGGCACTTTAATTAAATAACAAATAACGAGACCACTCCATGATGGGGACCATTAATAGTTAACATACTATTAATATCCCACCGCAATCCTACCGTTGAAATCCATTAGGGGAGTGAGCGCGAAGCTATGAAACTTAAATCTTAATCATTTATTCTTTAACCTTTTACAACATGCTATGTATACTCAAGCAGCTGCAGAATTGTGGTTGCTTTTTATTTTGACCACAAAAACAGCTCTCGTAGTTCATGGTGAGTAGCTGTTTTTGTGTTTCTATTAGATTTTATCTCTATCTCTCATTAGGAAGCTAATTTCATAATCAATTTTTAATGCTTCAGAAATCTTCTTTGTTACTTTCACTGAAATTATTGCGCGTCATTTTGTAATGTAAGTTTTGATGTGAATTATATATTGTGATGATAGTACTTGGTTGCTGAATTGGCAGCTTCTTATTATAATGACAATACGTTCCATTTACCCTGTTATATATAGGTATTTTGGAGGTTTAATAATTTTTGAAATGAATAATGTAGAGGTGAAAATTTTAGAAGAAGTTAAAAATGGAAGAACAGAAATTCTTTTTACTAAGGAAACTAAAGATATACCGAAAGAAGAAATACCAGGGACATTTATTGTTGAAAAACCTTCGGGTATATACATGGAGAAGACTATTCAGATGAAGACAAACTTGGGTATGTGAATGTCACGCTGACAGATAAAGGTAAGTATTGTTTTATGGCCGAGGAAGAAATTAAAAATTGCGTTTCAGCAAAGTTGAAGAATACATAAAACATAAGAGGGAGAATTTATTATGGAAGAAACACCACATAAAAAACGTCCAGTTTATGATAATACCGTGAATAAAAAAGGAATAGTTATTGCTAGCATTATATTATGTTACAGTGTAATTGCTGTTATCTATTCGCTTTTCTTATATGAAAAAATAGAGTGGTCTCTATTATTTTTAGCATTATGTATGATTTGTGTAATAGAAATTGCTAAAAACAATAATAAATTAATTATAAAGAACTTCAATAAACAAATATGAAGGCATATTCCAATGAGGATATGCTTTTTTTGTGGTGTAAATACTTTGCGACCATTTTTTAAGTAATGCCTCTTCATTTTGAGCAATCTTTTTTCAGAATTTAGTTTTTATGAAACTTTTAGTAATCAAACCTCGTAAATATAAAAAATGTATTATTTATACATTAATAGGGGGTTGTTGTTGTGGGGAAGTTCGATAGTCCAGAAGAAGTCATAGATATTTGGTTAAGTAAAGGTTACGAAAAAGTTTATAATGCTACATCAAAAGACTTTCAGGAGATAGTCACTTTAGAACAATTCATGGAGTTAAGCAACTCTTTTAATAAGGGTATAAAAAAGTATCAATTAGCAACAAAGACGATATTACAAAATTTAACGCATTATGTATGGTTAGATGATAAACGAGAGAAAGTAGTTGTAGCTTCCTTTGATGAATTCAATCACATACAGCGTTTTTATTTAAAGCCCTTTATTACATATCCAAAAACGGATCAACAATATACAAAAAATAAATATATAATGCCAATTAGAGGTGAGTGGTTTGTTTTTTGGGGTGGTACGAATGAATTTGTAAATTATCATTATGTATATGAAAATCAGCGATATGCTTACGATTTAGTAAAAGTTCAAGATGGACAATCTTATCAAAAAAGCCCAATTCAAAATAGAAATTACTATGCTTTTGATCAGGATATTATAGCACCAGCAGATGGTAAAGTCGTAAAAGTTGTAGATGGAATAAAAGATAATGTACCTGGTGATATGGATGAACGTAATGCAGCAGGAAACTATGTCGTGTTTGAACATGCTAATAATGAATTTAGTATGATCGCACATTTTAAAAAGAACTCGATTTTAGTAAAATCAGGCGACTTCGTAACAGAAGGGCAACTTATTGGGAAGTGCGGAAACTCTGGTAATTCATCAGAAGCTCATATTCACTTTCAGGTAATGGATTCCTCTGATATTGTATATGGTAAGTCCATTCGTATTCTGTTTAAAGATGGTAAAGAGCCAATACAAGGGGACACGATATCTTAAACATACGAAGCAAGAGAAAAGCGTCAGCTACGGAGATGAATAAAGGTTAAAATTACTCTTTAAAAAGATAATTCAAATCTTTAAATTTATGTATTTGCACGTACTCTATTCAAGAGGTGATAGAATGGCCTATACATGAAAATTACCACAGGGATAGAGCATTTCCTAATGGACTACTGCGACAGTTCTATATGCGATACCTTCAAAATGAGATTAGTAAAATTTTATTATAAGTCACATCCAATAGGGTGTGGCTTTTATTATGTACAAAATGGCGATAGAAGGTAAAAAGTTTTGTGACAATTTAATAGTAAAGTAAATACCGTTATATTTGTAGTTTTCCTTTATGGACACAGACCCAGAACCCAAATCAGATGTTATATATTTTTACCTAGATGGGCATTTTACATAGCTTTATTATTCGAGTACACATATAGATAACAAGACAATACTATTAGGAGGCTAAAAGAATGAATAAAGATCTTCTGCTTACGTTAATGAATAAAGTTATAAGAGTGGATAGGGGAGGACCTGAATCACGTATAGGGAAGTTAATGGCTGCTGAAGACGATCATTTTGTGTTATTAACAGAAAAAGATGGAATTGTTTATTACAAAACACAGCATATTAAAAGCATTACTCTTAATTCAAGAGATGGGATGGAATTTAGTGTTGAAGATCCTGCAACAGACTCGTACTTACTTGCACCTGATTTTAAAACAGTAGTAAGTAGTCTACGACATCATTGGGTTAAAGTGAATCGTGGTGGCCCAGAAATGTTAGAAGGAATAATGGATGAAGTGACAGACGATTATATTTCTATTTTTTCTAAGGAAGAAATTATTCGTCTGGCAATGTATCATGTTCGCAATATTAGCTTAGGAACAACTAGTGAAAAAGCTGATGAAGGAAAGCAAAATCAAGAAAATACAAATGAAAATAAAAATGAAGATAAAAATAAAGATGATAGTAATGAAAGTTCTAATAAGATGACAGAAAATAACAATAAATCAAAGAATGAAAAAACGGCGAATGATAGAGGAAGAAATACTAGAAATAGAAGAAGATGACGGTTTTATAGACTTATAAAACATAAGGCGGCCAATAGGAATGTTGGATAGTTCGATTACGAAATGATTCAATGCACGCATTGTCATATGGACATTCTTTTTGGCTAAATGACGGAATCATTTCGTATTTCTGTAGCGCTGGTCAAAAGCTTCACTTGTATATTTCAGAACCTCAATCCGTATGTACAATTAGTGTTGGTGCCAGATTTTGCCTGTGCTTTTTTTGACTCATTTCGGACACGTCCTCTCTTATGCTCAATTCTATAGATTTAACTGAGGTATGCCTATTCAACTATAATACATCCATAAAACATAATGTCTTATATAATATGTGACATTTTAATAAAATGATTTGAAGCTGAACTAATTTGAATAATTAGTTCAGCTTTTACTTATGGTGAATCGAACTATTTAGATGTTTCAACTCTATATCGTGCTGCTGGCGCTAACGCTTTCGCGTGAAGAATATTTGCAGACCTAAGCATAAAGCCGATTAGTGCAAAAACATCAACAAAAAGTTTCAATCTTTCCTAAATCAACGTCCCCAGTTACTTTGATAAAAGGGAACTAAAAACAATTTCTCTATTCATAATCAAGTTATCTTGGATATCGTCGCCTACTTCATAATTGTGGTTTACATTGCAGAGTAAGCGTCGTTTTATAAAAAATAATCAGAAAAGGAGACTTAGAAAAACCTCCTTTTCTGAATACATAGATCTTATACTTGATGAACAGTTTGAATATGTGAAAGGTTAAAATAAGTTGAATTCGATTTCCCATTTTGTATCTCAATAATTTGACCATTTACATTTATTACTCTACCTATATGGGAAAATTCTTTTCCAAGATTTAACACAACGAGTTGATTTCTAAGTTGGTCAATTTGAGACTCGAATGTATTGTTTAGGGACGGATTCTTAATAGGTGACAGACTTAAAAATTCATTTTCACTTAGTCCGTAAGGAAACTGATCCCTAGAATATGGAATGAGCCATTTTAAATGTTTTGTTAAAATGAACATTGTTTTGTAAATGGGAGACTCAAATACAAAATAATCATTCATAACAGACGTTATAACCCCATGTAGCGCTAGGTTTTTTGTTACAGAAATCTCCACATGTATTCCTTTCGCATGTGAAAGTATATTTGTAAGAGTTAGTTCTTTATTAGACACTTGAGAATTAAATGTCGGTCTTTCTGAAGGTTGTTGAACATTATCTTCATTGTCATAATCTATTTCTAAAGTTTGAATATGGTCTATTGGTATATAGACAAACATATTTCCATTATATATCACCATAATGTCACTACTCGAATCAATCACTGAACCTTTTAATATCTTTCGTCCCGAGAGTTCAATTACAACAATTTCTTTATTTAGATTTTGCAACATAATCAAATTTACCTCCCTTTCTTTTCAAGTACTAAAACTATCCGCAATTACTAACTAAATAAATTAACCATTAAGCTAATTTAATTAATTTCTCGGTTATTCAAAATGAACATCAACGTTAGTGTCGCTAGGGTACAAACAGGTGTCGATAATGCACCTGGTGTTTCCTCTAATTACATGTGCGAGACTTGTAACTTGTAAAAGTAACGTTTCTAATCCCAAATCCATAAACGCAACAAACCAATCATCACAACTTATTCATTTGAAATTGCTTTTATGTCCGTATTTTTTTATGGCTATACTGTGCTAAAGCGGTTCGCAAAGTTAGCGTTAATTTCCTAATCGCCCTAAAAATGGTTTCTATTGAATTGATTAATCCTATAGTCAACTACTTTATAGTTTCTTTAACAATAAAAAAAGCGTTCATCCTATTCGGATAAACATCTCTGATTGTTTAATAATGAATTATTTGTTCGGTTGAAATTAAGAATCTAACTACTATTTTAGAAGTCTCTTTATCCCAAACCTATTTTGAAAAATACGTGGCATGAGTTCAGTTTTTGTTTGAACCCATGCTTTTTATATTCGCTTTCAACAACACAAAAGTAAATCATGCCTTTTCTTTACAGAATACTATTTTAATATTTGAGTAATTTAGTATAAATATTAGAGAAAATAGGTGTAAAACTAAAGGTGTTTTAACTTTTTACATATTTATACTATGACAGCATCGCTAACCTAATGAATGAGAGGTAAGGGCCTATTATTTTAATAACATGTTATTTTCAGAATTAAATAATACTGCATGAAGGTGAAACTACTATGCAAACATTTGAAATAATAACGATACTGACATTTTTAGTTACTCTTGGTTTCATTTTTTGGAGACCTAGAAATATGAATGAAGCTATTCCTGCATTGGTAGGTGCGATTATAGTAATACTTTGCGGTAGTGTAACTATGACAGACCTTTTCACGATTATACAAACTATCAGTGATGCTGCGATTACCATTATAGCTACAATTGTTATGGCGATTGTATTAGAAAGCTTTGGGTTCTTTAACTGGGTTGCAGAGCTGCTTGCCGAGAAAGCAAATGGATCTGGCATTCGATTATTCTGGTATGTCAATCTCTTATGCTTTCTCATGACACTCTTCGTGAATAATGACGGTAGTATTTTAATCGCAATACCAATTCTAATTATGTTATTAAACAATATGGGATTAGATAATCATCAAAAGATTCCATATTTACTTTCTGGAGGTTTAATTGCAACAGCATCCAGTGCTCCAATCGGGGTAAGTAACATCGTAAATTTAATTGCATTAAAAATTGTCGATATGAGTTTGTATTCACATACAGCAATGATGTTTGTTCCTGCAACAATTGGTTTATTACTCCTTGTTGGTTTACTGTTTTTATATTTCAAAAAAAACATACCTAAAACTGTTCCAACAAATGTATCAGGGATGTCACTACCTTCTTATCATCCACTTAAACAAATTGCTCTAGGAGATTCGAAGGCAAAGCGTACTAGGTTTATGCTAAACGTACTTCTATTTGTATTTGGCGTTCGGATAAGTCTGTTCCTCGCCTCGTTTTTAGGAATTCCAGTTTCTGTTGTGGCGGTAATTGGATCTCTCGTTCTTTTAGGATGGAGATGGGCTTATTTAAAAATACCACCAGGTGATATGTTGAAAAAAACACCTTGGTATATTATCGTTTTTGCATTTGGTATGTACGTCATCATCTATGGACTCAATAATATTGGCTTAACGGAATGGTTAATTCAATTTATGCGTCCATTGGTTTCAGAAAACCTACTCAATACGAGCGTTTTAATGGGCGTACTACTTTCAGTGCTTTCTAATATTTTCAATAATCATCCAGCGCTTATGGTAGGAACTATTACGTTAACCAATATGGGGCTTGATCCTATTTCCTTGAAAGTCGCCTATTTAGCAAACATTATTGGGAGTGACATAGGTGCACTGCTACTTCCTATGGGTACCCTTGCAACACTAATGTGGATGCACATCGTAAGGAACGGTAAGGTAAAAATCACATGGTGGGAATACATTAAAGTTACTATCATCGTGATTCCTCCTACAGTCATCTTTACATTAGTCATTTTATACTATTGGGTAACATGGCTCTTTTATTAACGCGATGGAAAAGCAAACCTAGATTAAATATATGATTATTCGAGAAAATTGTTATAACACGATTACAATTTTATTTGTTAGTAACCAAATAGATGGGATAAATAACTATTTTAATTTGTAAACCAACGGTACTTTAGAATCGGTTTTTTAAGCTTTAACAATTGTGGTAAAAAGGTGACTTTAAATCATACATTAGGTGCTGAGTATTAAAAATGAGAGTCTGCAATTTTCGTAGACTCTCTACTACACATCTACAACTCTCTCTACACCTTTGTGAACTGTTTTAAACTGATTTTGAGTTTTTCTGTAACTAACCTGAGGAAATGTAAAGAGACTAATATTTTATTCTAGTATTCAGGCCTTCTCTTAGCAGGGGAAGGCTTTTTCTTATATGGATAAGAAATTGGCGTCGAAATGGTGATTGGTTAACGAATTAAAGAAGATCATCCTACAACAATAGGTGATCTTTTTTACACCATTTTCATAGTTAGTTTCGACTTACCAAATGAAAGGGATTAGTTTTTTAGTTGTTTGTTTATATAATGTAAACTGTTCTCCGTACTTGTTCTGTAGGTAATCATCAGATTTTGGGATATAACCAAAAATAAATACTAAGAATAAACCTAGAGGGATAAGCAAACTATACATATTGTTAGAGATTAGCGCTAAGCCTAGTACCCAAAGGCAATCTCCAAGATAATTAATATGAATCGCATATTTAAATAAACCTTTTGTATATAGTTTACCTTTGTTTTTAGGATTCTCTTTAAACGGTTTTCTAAGTAACTCTGAAACTGTGTTTAACATACTGCCCCCTAAAAATAAGATCCAGCCTACAATAAGTACTGTTAAGTTTGGATTATGATTACTAGTAATCATTAAAATAGGGAAACCTAAATAATAAATCCCGAAAGCTAGACTATTCATGATGGCTTCTTGCCATGAAATACCCCTAGGCAGCCACATAAACATCATAGCTGTTAATCGTAAAGCTGTAATAATTAAAGCAATAAAAAGGCCTAGTGAAATGACTGATTTTTCATATGTAATGAAAAGTAGATAATAGGTAATGATTAAATAGATAATCTCAGCAACTAAAATTATGAGTTTTTCTTTTAACGTTGACTTGTTAATACCATACATGTAAGATCCTCCTTCATTTTTTATTTGATGGGGAAATATACTTCTGTAATATTTTTCTCCTCTGGTGTGCTATAGGGGTCCGTTTGGTAAACTTCAAACGGAGCACCGTTCAGTTTATAGTTATTTTCATCAATCCAAACATGCAGCTTTGTATGAATAGAAGGTAATTCATCGTAGGAGCCAATAAGAGTAGCCATTGCGCAAAGACCAGGATTAAACACTTTTGTTTTATTGGTGGCCATTGCAAGAGGAATCGCAATTTCTACATCATAATTTTCAGGTTCATATTCTGAACTATGAAAAATAGCAAGTGGCTTGGCAATAGGTGATAAATTTTTAAACAAAATTTTGCTAAACAACTCATTGAAGTGTTTTAGAAAATCAGCGGTATTTATTTGTTTTTGTGAAGATAATATATGATAGGTTAAGTGATCAACAAGTTTAATCTCAATCTGATCTAAATAACCCATAATATTTTTCTCTTCCTCTAATAGTTGAATATTATGTTTTAACTTTTTTGATAACGAAGAATAAAATGCAATCTGTTTTGTCAGATTTTCTTGTTTGGCTTTCATTTTGGAGTTAAGAAGTTCAGTATCCTCCCAATTAGCGAAAATAACCTTAATTTCTTCCAACGAAAATAAATAGCCTTTTAAGCGTGTAATCAATAAAGCTGTTTCTAATTGAGAAATATTATAATAGCGATAGTTGTTTTTAGCGTCGATGAAAGCAGGTTTTAAAAGTCCAATTTCATCATAGTAGCGAAGAGTCTTCAATGTGAGATGTGAGATCTTTGAAAACTCACCGATTGTAAGCATAACAATCACCTCCTGATTTTAAATATAATGTTTCCTGTAAGGGGAGGGTCAATCAAAGTAGCTAAATTTTTTTATGGTATACGAGGTGGTGGTAGAATTGGGAGTATCATAATATGGAGTTTCTTTGGGGCGTCTGATGGGCTGCTTGAATACGTTGTTCAACACTTACTTTCCCCATAAAAATCCCCCGTAAAAGTTAGATTGATATCTAACTTTTACGGGGGCGTTCAAATATCATTCAGCTTTGGTTATTCGCGAATAACCAATAGTACGCCACTAAAAATTAATACAGTGCCAACCCAAAAGAATACGCCGATTTGTTCGCCGAGTAATAGCCATCCTAGGAAGGTGCCAACGATTGGTTGAAAGAAGAAAAATAGACCGCCACTTGCGGCATTGAGCATCTGTAATCCGCGATTCCACAGTAAGAAACCGCACGCTGTTGAGATAACGCCTAAGTAAAGTAGGCCACCCCAGATGGATGGTTCTACCATAGTGTGGAAGTCTAATTTTAGTAGTCGCGGAATGGCTAAAGGTGTTAAAACAATGATAGCGACAAGTGTTCCGTAGCTTGTGACAACGATTTGTGAATACTGCTCCGGTACTCGTTTAATAAGAACGGACATCAATGACCAGGTGAGGGCAGCGATTAGTAGAGCAACTCCACCTAATTGATAGGAGGATCCGATATGTGCACGACCTACAATCATGTAGACACCGAATGTCGCTAGAATAATAGAAACAGCTTTTTTTACCGTGATTTTTTCTTTTAAAATGAATCTCGCAAATACAACCATAAATGCCGGTGTCGTTGCTGTAATGATGGCGCCCATTTGAGCAGTAGACAGCATAGTACCTATTTCTTGGGCAACGATAGAAATTGTATTTCCGATGAGCCCAATCATAAAGATTAACAGCCAGTCCCGTTTTTTGATTCGCCAAGATTGTTTTGTCATAGTGCCGATGATGAACAACGCGATGATGGCAATCATATAGCGCAGCCATACTAATTCTAAAGGTGGTATAGTATCGACAACTACTTTAACGACTACATACATGCCGCCCCAAATGCTAGCAGCAAGTGATAAATATAAGGAACCTACTAAGGTTTTTTTCATGTTTTCCCCTCCGTTATCTCTAGACAATTCTTGTCCTTAACGGAGATATGAAGATTCTCCGTTAAGGGAGAATCACTTCAGGTACATCATGTTCAAATAATGGTGAGAAGATCATCATTAGCCAACTCCTTCTATTATATTTCATTTATCATATAACATTTTTTAGCGTTTGAGAGAAAAAATGATCTAAATTCAGAATATTGAATCAGAGAATGTTATTGAAAGTACAATGAAAACAAAGTAGAAGGGGCGTACTATGAAGCTTTCCTCCGCAAAATAAATATAGTAATAAAACATTATTTACGAATATTACAAGTGAAAGGATCTAAGCTTACACGATTGTAATGTAATTGAAAGCCAATACGATAGAGTGTAATACATTATTTTGCGAGAATGTATATAGAAGCAAGAACAAGAAGCGGAGGAATACAAAATGAATGAAAAATTAGAAGGCGTATATGAGGAATTTAATCGCTACATATACCACTTATGTTTAAAACTTACTCGCAATACTGTAGAAGCTGAAGATTTAATGCAAGAAGTATGGGTAAAGGTTGTACGCTATGAGAATAGCGTTGCCGAGGTGGAGCATATTAAAGCTTGGCTTACAACAATTACAATGAATACATTTAGAGATCGTTATCGTAAAACAACACGACGTAGTAAATACATGATGAACCAACCTGAAACATTAGACGTACCGATTTTAGATTTGGTTCCCAATAATGACATTTCAACTGAAGAAAAAATCGAAAAAGATATTGTTACTCAATTAGTACAGGATAAAATGGGCCAACTAGATGGAATCTATCGTAAAACTTTATGGTATTTCTACATAGACCAATATTCACTTGCTGAAATCTCTACAATTATGAAAGTTTCAATTGGTACTGTGAAATCTCGTTTATTCCGTGCGAAAGCTCGTTTGAAAGAAATGCTGATGGCCGATGTAGCCATCGTAGAGTCAGTGCTACCAGCATGATGAAATGCATTGGTCGCACTAGCAGTATTACTTAGACGGAAGTATTCGTTCGGCCAATCCCCAAAAAGATGCATTGCAAAATTACTTTGCGATGCATCTTTTTTTGATGAGGATTTTGATCGCTGGAAGAAGTTAAAGTCACTCACTTAAATGCAAGGATAAATGAATTTCTAAATAATGTGCTGGGTTGTGTAAATCTCGATTTAACAGTTGTTCGATTTTTTCGAGTCGATGGTATAGTTTTGGTGAATGTGTAAGGTGGAAGCCGTTTTCGATATGGAACGAGTTACCGCCCAGCAATCTTTTGTACCAAATGAAATAAGTGAGGAAGTATTGGTGGAGCAAGTATTTCATGTGCCGCAAACTTTTCGACAATCCATGCAAGGTTCTAGCGATTTAGGGGACGTTTCGTGGATAGCTCCTCTTGGTCAGGTATTTACAACTTGTACTCCATATGGGTTCCAAGTGCATACTTGGCAAGCAACTGCTGCTTTTGGATCTTCACTCGGCATGAAAGGAATGCATTACGCGGCAAAAGCAATGGCAGGAGCTGCGATGGATTCCTTACTAAATCCTGATGTAATTAAAAAAGCGAAGGGGGAATTTGAGAATTTAAAAACTGAGAAACAGTATGTATGTGGTATTCCAGAAGAAGTGAAAGTGCCAAATCTAGTTTAGTGAGATGAATGCGGATTCCGGACGCAATTATGCCGAGGTAAATATGATATAAAGCTTTAGGGTGAGGAGAAATCTTTACCCTTTTAATGATGTACAAACAGAGGGGGAAGGGGGCGGTTACAGTGAGTCAAAAGAAAAACACCGTAAAAAAGTTAGATGCTTGTCTAACTTTTTTACGGTGTGAAAATGAAGTGTTTATTCATATCGATTAGATTCAGCGTTGAGTAATTTCGAAAAAATATTACGTAATGTTTGGACTTCCTCAGCTGACAGCATACCAAACATATTTTGTATAAGTTCGTTAACTTGCTGACGGGACTCTTCTAAAATATCTTCTCCATCAGCTGTAATTTTCAATTGAGAAGCTCGTCGATCTGTTGCATGCTGTGTTTTTTCAATAAAGCCAGCATTAATGAGCTTAGTTGTTAAAACAGTGACACCACCTGTTGTCACTTTTAACCGATCAGCAATGGCAGAAGGGCGCTTTGGTCCCTCCTGCGATAAGTAGTCTAAAATTAAAATATGGGATTTTGAAAAGCCGAGTACATTATGATTATTCCACTCGTTTGCCCACTTACGCTCAATGGAAGATACTACTTCAAACAACGAGGTAATGGCTATTTGTTTTTCTTGATCCATATAAGGTCAACTCCAAAACTGTTTTAACTTTCTTGTGCTAATCTTGTCATCGCGTTTAACTCATAGGCACGGACTTTGCGTGGAATAAAACGGCGAATGTCCATCTCATTGTACCCAACTTGAATACGTTTTTCATCAATTAAGATAGGGCTTCGTAACATTCTTGGATGAGCTTGGATGATGGCAAACAACTCTTGAATAGAGAGCTGATCAATATCAATATTTAAATTTTTAAAATCATTTGAGTTAGTTGCAATAATTTCATCTGTTCCATCTTCTGTCATGCTTAAAATCTCTTTAAATTCAGCAAGTGTTAGTGGATGTGATGTAATACGTTTTTCTTTATATTCGATGTTGTGATCTTTTAACCATTTTAATGCTTTTCTGGATGAAGAACAGCTCGCTTGTGTATAAATTGTAACTGTCATTCTTCATTCCCCGCTTTCTTTTTTAGGATTATATTTAATATATATCTTATTAGTAAGTTAAATAGGTTATACATATATCTTACTAGTAAGCTATATATAAATCAATATTTATTTTTAAAAATTTAACTAGAAATAACATTTTTTTTATTACACTAAAATATACGCACAAAAGAGCGAAAAGTTTCGCAAATTAAGCTTACAATGATGTAAGTTTTGCTATTCCTTAATAATAGATGCTTATAGAATGAAGAGAGCATTTTTAATAGAGAGAGAAATAGTCTGATTTATAGATAATAGAATTTATCCACTCATTATTATTATGATTGGATGTAGGTTTTTATGCATAGATAAATAAATTTTATTTTCAAGAAAGTCGGTTTAGAAAGCTTTAGGGTAGGGGAGGCCGTATATACTGCTCGAGTAAGGGGGAAGTATTGCTCAGCCGGGCTTAGGGCCCCGGTGAACTTCTTGAAACAAACGTTACCTACGCCAGAGTTTCAAGCAAAAAAAGAAGGCAGCTCCTAATGATCAAAAAAATCATACCGGAAGCGGCCCTCATTAATAATATTTTTAGTTTTGTTGTCCTGAAGTAAACCAGTCTTGGACATTCCAAACTTTTGTCGCTAAACCTTCATAGAAATCAGGTTCGTGGCTTACTAGTACGATTGTGCCTTTAAATTCTTTCATAGCACGCTTTAGCTCGTCTTTTGCATCGACATCCAAGTGGTTTGTCGGTTCGTCAAATAATAGCCAGTTTGCTTCATCCATCATAAGCTTACATAAACGTACCTTTGCTTGCTCACCACCAGATAAAGAATTCAGTGGGCGAGTAATGTGCTCTGTTTTTAGTCCTGCGCGTGCTAATGCAGCACGTACTTGTGCTTGCTCCATAGAAGGGAAGGCATTCCACACATCATCGATAGGTGTAATTTTTTCAGCTTTTACTTCTTGTTCGAAGTAAGATGGGTAAAGATAGTCACCGCGAATCACTTTTCCATCAAGTGGATTAATTTTGCCTAACATTGTTTTTAATAATGTTGATTTACCGACACCGTTCATTCCGACTAGGGCAATTTTTTCCCCACGTTCAATAGCGAATGTAAGTGGAGGAAGTAATGGCTTTTCTTTGTCGTATCCAATGACTAAGTTTTCAGCTTCTACTACATAACGACTTGAAGAACGAGCTTCTTTAAAACCGAATTCAGGTTTTACAGCTGTTTCAGGACGGTCGATACGTTCTAAGCGATCAAGCTGCTTGGCGCGAGATTTTGCACGACCAGTAGTTGAGTAGCGCGCTTTATTTTTCGCAATAAAATCTTCTTGTTTTTTAATGAATTCCTGTTGTTTTTCATAAGCATCTATATGCTGACGTTTATTGATTTCAGCAAGCTCTAAAAACTTTTCATATGTCGCAGTATAGCGAGTTAATTTAGAAAACTCTAGTTGGAAGATAACATCCACCGTTTCATTCATAAACTCTGTATCATGCGAAATTAATAAGAAAGCATGTGGATAGTTCTTTAAATAGTTTTTCAACCATGTAATATGCTCTTCATCAAGATAGTTCGTAGGCTCATCTAGTAATAATACTTTTGGTTTTTCAAGTAATAGCTTAGCTAGTAAAACCTTTGTACGTTGACCACCGGAAAGAGCAGCGACATCACGGTCCAAGCCGATTGCGTCAAGACCAAGGCCACGTGCAACCTCATCAATCTTCATATCAAGAGAATAGAAATCACCTGCATCTAGGGCATCTTGCACCTCGGCCATTTGCTCTAGTAATTCTTCCAATTCTTCAGGTGTTGCTTCAGCCATTTTCCCTGTAATTTCATTAAGCTCTTCTTCTTTTTTGTATAAAGGAAGGAAAGCGTCACGTAATGCATCACGCATAGTGCGGCCAGCTGTCAGTACAGTATGCTGATCTAAATAGCCGTAATGAGTTCCTGGAAGCCATTCAACTTTACCAGTATCGTGGATTGCTTGCCCTGTAATGATGCCCATTAATGTTGACTTACCAACACCGTTTGCACCTACTAGACCAATATGATCACCTTCAACTAGACGAAAAGAGACATCTTTAAAAAGCGTGCGGTCACCGAATGAATGACCTAAATTTTCAACTGTTAATATTGCCATATATGTTCCTCCGAGATAGCGGCCTAAGCTTTTTTATGACCGCCAATATCATTTTTATAGTTCTGCTAATTGTTTATTTAACTCTGCTAGCGTTGCTTCCATATTTGCAAGGCGTTGCTCTGCTTTTGCTACTTGATCATTATGACCTGTAGATTCAAGCTTCTCAATGTCGCCTTGTAAATTCATATAATCCATTTTTAGCTCTTTAATTTGATATTCAATATCACTTTTTGATGGCATGATAATTGCTCCTTTATGTGTTTAGTTGTATAACGAATGCGTGTAAAAGCGATGGAGGTTTTTATCCCCCACCGCTTATTAGTTACTATCAATCGGGTACTTATGTTGCTTGAATCCACTTCTGTAATTAAAGATGAAATTCTTTTATATTGTATCATATCCACCTTCAAAGAATCACTAAGTAGAAGCGATATTATGTCGATCGTAAGCGAAATCTAAAAGTAGTGACTGTAGTGCTTCATTGTTACTTGCAAGATTGAGCTGTCGTTGTTTTTTAACAGCCCGTTCACTTCGAGCCTCATGTAATAAAAATTCCATGACAGCATTTTGAATTTGTGATTGTTTCATTTTGCGACCAAGTCCAAGGTGAATAAAGCCATTATGTTCGCGAGGGAAGGCGTGTAATAGTTCAGCCTCAGTTTGTGCCAGTGTAATACAAGGTACACCATAAGAGGCAATTTTATAAGGTGTATAGTTAGCATTACAAATAATAACATCTGCTTTTGGTAATAGTTTCAGGAGTGCGTTTTTATCACGAAGAATGGCAGTGTTACGACGACTAAGTACCATCATTTGCAAATCATCTGTTGCATGTCGATAGCTATCATCTATCATCACTGTAATTTGTAGTGGGATTTGTAGCTGCGTTAAGTGTCGAAGAGTACGGTAGGTTAAGTTATGCTCGTCCCCATCCTCAAAAGCAACAACGATATGAGGTGGGTCCTCGGGTATTTTATTGTCTGGTCGATCCTCAAAATTTTGATAAGCTTCTGGTAATGCAAAATTGAAGCTTCCGCCAATATAATGAGAGGGTAAATAATCTTTAACTTCTTGATAGAGTGCTAGCAATACACAGTCACAGGCTTGACCACCCTCACCTAAATCATCAAAATGGATGATTGAATTGCAGAACGGTCGCAAATTTTGTACTTGCCAGCTTTCAGAGTTATGGCCATCTCTTACAATTAAATCAGGCTGAATACCTTTCATTTGTTTGGGTAGCTCATCGAAATGTTCAAATAAGATTGGCGAGAGGTTGTCATTCATTAAAATTTGAATCCCATCATTTGAAGGGGTCTTTACAAATATGAAAACATGTTCATTTGCAAGTAGCTTTGCCAGCGTTGCAACCCGTTCAAAAGGATACAGCCCTTTATCAATACAGCTTTCAATAATGAAGACAATCGTCTTTTTTAGTTCCATTGGTTGAGTTTCGTTTTGCAAATGTATCCCATCCTTTCATCCGTCTATTTAAATTATGGTGAATGATGGGCAAGTATGTGTAAAAAATTAGGATTAGATAAATTATATCTCTAAATAGTTTTCAAACTTCTACAAATTAAATGAGTAAGAGCTCCTTTTTTGACCGATAAATAAAGTAGAGTTTTGTGGGAAAATACATATAGGATCGTTTTAGTTTTATTAGCAAAAATAAAGCTTTGTTCCGGCAATATGGTTTCTGGAGCAAAAGAGCTTAGAAGGGGGTACGAATAATGGGCATGCGCGCAGCGATTGTTGTAGGGGCAACTGGATTAACAGGTACCTCTCTTGTAGAACAATTATGTGAAAATGATGAATATGTTTCAGTTACGGTGATTGCACGAAGAGCGCCAGCATTTACGCATCCAAAGTTAGAAGTGAAAATTCGTAATTTAGATACTTTAGAGGAAAAAGATATCGAACTTGCACATGAGCTTTATTGTTGTTTAGGAACAACAATAAAAAAGGCAGGATCTCGTGAGCAATTTGAGAAAGTTGATTTTGAATATCCACTAACGATTGCCTCGTTAGCTAAAAAACGAGGAATCCCACATATGCTCGTCATTACAGCAATGGGGGCAAATGAAAAATCTCCCTTTTACTATAATCGAGTAAAAGGGAAGCTTGAACACGATCTTATGGAGCTAGGCTTACAAAGACTTTCTATTATTCGCCCATCTTTATTGATTGGAGAGAGAGAAGAGTTTCGCTTAGGTGAAAAAGCGGGAGAGAAGGTTTTAAAGTTAGTAAAGCCGCTATTAGTTGGTCCATTAAAGCGTTCAAGAGCTATAGAAGCTTCCCAAGTTGCGAAGGCGATGATCGCTATTGCACTGTACGGCGATAAACAGCCGATTACCATTTATCTATCCCAGGAATTGGCTCAGTTAGATTTTCCCGGAACGCAAAATGAGGACGTTTCAAGAGAGAATTTATTTAATTGGGAGAAGCGCCAATTATCGAGTACCAGCGATGAAGGAGATAAAGTAAATCAAGAAGTCGTGATTAATCGAGATAAATATAAAATAGAGGAAACAGTTGTAGATAAAGAGGTGAATTTTCAACATCGTAGGGATAAATAAAAGTTCTTCACCAAATATTGGGAATTATTTTTTGAAATGTATTCAATGCAGACAAGTTGATCTTCGTTACGACTGGGCGACCACTCAGGAATTAGCGTCACAGATGAGACCGCCTAACTTTACTAGTTGGCGTTTTCTTTTATAGTTCTAACTATTTGAACGTCCATACATTATTAGGACAGTAAAGTGAATACTTGTGCAGAGTAGGAAAATACACGCTGAAGCAGTGAATATCCGCGAAGGCAAGGAGAATACCCGCCAGCAGCGTCAGCGACAAAGCGCGCAGTCGGAACGGGAATCACCCCCATGTTATGAGCCAAATATTATTTTAATAACAAGTAATCGCCATACAAATGTCTTTTTCTCTTAAGCGATATTTCTTGTGCAGACTACATTCCGCCTAAAGACTGAATTTACGGTTTTAACTACTACAATTCTTTTCGTGCCTCTTTTCATTTGTTACAATATTATTGTAGAAGATGAATGTGGAGGCAAAAAGAAAATGAAAATTTTACTCGTTGATGGCACGATGTTTGGTCGCAAAACTGGTGCTATTTTAGAGCAAGTGGAGCAATATATTAAAGAATTAGATGCTAGTTTCGAATTAGAAATTATGCATTTTAGTCAATATAAGCATCAAATTGTAGATGGTTCACCGTTAAATGATGACATGAAGGAAATGATTCATAAGTTTGAGGAAGCGGATGCATATATTATCGCCACACCGATTTTCCAAGCATCGATTCCAGGCGTTTTGAAAAATGCATTGGACTTCTTGCATCCAAAAACAATGCGCTATAAGCCGGTATCTATCGTGGCCAATGGTGGGACATATCAACACCATTTAGTAGTAGAAAATCAGTTGAAGCCAATTTTAGACTACTTCCGTGCACTTGTGACTCCGAATTATGTATATACACACACATCTCATTTTGATGCAGATAATAATATTGTAGACGAAGATGTTCATAATCGTTTACGTGAATTGGCTCGTGTTTTTGTGCAATATTGTGAAATGAGCAAAACATTGCCGAAAGAACCGATTGATCAACATTAATAAGATCTTTATCCCTTGTGCGGTGGAAGGAAATCACTGTGCAGGGGATTTTTCTTTTCAAGTATCCTCTCGCGATGTGATAAAATATAATTTTAGTGAATCGGAAGGGAGGGCTGCTCATGCAGGACATCGCTGTACTAGAAAAACAACGCTGTAATCTCATATTGACGAATAAGGCGAAGGAAGCGGTAGAGGAATGCTCAGCAAATGAGCATGCCTTTTTTGCCTTACAAAAAGCATTTACCGTCTATATCGAAAAGCGCAAAGCTAAAACAATTGGCGAGACGTTTTTATCGATTTATTTTAATGCAGAGCAAAATGAAAAGTTAACGGACATCCTTGCTGAGAAAACAGCCATTATGGATTGTGTGCTAAAGGTTGAAGGGTTGCTAGCTACAAATCTTCGTTTTGTACATATGCGAGGCCCCATCAATACAAATCGACGCTTACCAGCAGCATTACAATTTGTCACAAGACCTAATAATGGAGCAGGGATTCCGCTTGATCTTCATACAAAAATAAGAGGGCTACCAATAGCCGAAGAGCGCACAGAATATGTGAAAAAGCGTATCTCGAGCTGGGAAGGCTTTTTAAAAATTCAAGAACGTGATGCGACGATTGATGACATTCATACAGAATTTAAGCAAAGTTATTTTAATGAAGATTTTACTAGGCTTACAATTGTCTGTCCTTATATAAAATCGAAGGAATGGAAAAAGCTTGAAGGGTTAAGTGTGAACATTCAAGGAGTACGTGGTGAAATTGGACAAGTATTAAAGGCTAATGCAGGGAAGCAGACAATAGAAATTGACTTAAAGCCTTTTGTGCAAGATTTAGCACGTAAAGGTCAGCTTAACCTTCGTTCGAAGCAAGCGAGCTTTAGTAATTTTGCGACATTGAGTCAAATTAGACGATTACGCAATGGTTTTACAAAGCTAGAAAAGGGCGAGGCCGTTAACCAAAATTTAGAGACTATACTATTTGAAAAGCGTCCCACAGTTCGAACATCTAAGCTACGAGAAGATATTGTTTTTCACAATAATTTAAACGAGTATCAGCGACGAGCTGTTTTAGGCGCATTGTCTGTTGAAGATTTGTTTGTCATTCAAGGACCTCCTGGCACTGGGAAAACAACCGTTATTTCTGAAATTTGTCAGCAAAATGTGAAGGCTGGGTTAAAAACACTTGTAGCTTCACAATCAAATTTAGCTGTAGATAATGCCTTAGGACGACTTCTTTCCAATCAAGAAATTCGAATTTTACGCTATGGTAGAACGGAAAGCATTGAAGAAGAAGGTAAAAAATTTATTGAGGAAAATGTTGCGCTTCAGTGGCGTGAGCAAACTCTTGCAGCAATTGAAGAGGAAATCATAGCCTTTACAGAACGTGAACAGGAACTGAAATCTAGCATTACCAAGGCTGAAGAAGAGCTAGAAAAGCTTGAGGCATGGCTTGAGGAGCTAACAAAGGAAATAGCTGCAAAAGAACAGGCCGCAATTGATGAGCCCGTTTTACAGCAAGAAATACAAGTGTTAAAAAAAGAGTTAAAGGCTGCAAAAACCGAGCAGCAGGAGAACGAGGCACATAAAGAGCATTACGAAAAACAGCTGGCGCAAATCGAGCCTGCTGTAAAGACGCTTGAGCAGACTCTTGCTGAAAGTCCGTCTATCGAGCAGCTGAAGATTACTATAGAAGAAACTACTCAAAAGATGGAACAATTGGAAGCGGCTGCTCAATATAAGGAGCTGCAAGAGCAAAAGCAAAATCTAGCAGTGCAATTCAAAGATATTCAATTGAAATATGAAGAGGAAAATAATCGCCTTCGATTAATGAAGGAAGCCGAGAAATACATCGGTAATTTAACATCCTATGAACGAATCGAACGATTTTTACAGCACTATCAAATTCGCCCATCTTATGTGCTGTCACAGCAAATAAGTCGTTTACAGCATTTAGAGGATGCTAAAGATTTGGACGCATGGGCAACTATCAATTCACGTCTACAAAAGGCGATCGCAAAACTTGAGGCGTTAGTATCGGAAGAAGAAAAAGAACGTGCCCTTGCTAAAAGCAAATTGCAGCCTGTTCAATCATTTTCGTTGCAAAATCTAACAGGTGTTTTTGCCCAGCTCAATACAGCCTTTCAAGATGATCAAACACCATCTGCCGAGCAACTTGAGAGTTTCTTGCTCGGTTTATATATGCGTCGTGATTTTGTTTGGCAAAAAGGTGTAGCGCTGAAGCAACAACAAGACCATAAAAATCAAGAATTTGAGTCCTTACGTAAAGGTATTGGTGGCTTAATACATCAAGAATGCGCGATTACAAGCTTTGACGTTCAAAGTATACAGCGACAACTGCAGCCGTATTTACAGCATACAGAACGACTTCAGCAACTAGCTGAAACATTTCAAATGGATACTGAACCAGAAGAGTCTGTAGAGCATTTAAAAATACTTGTATCGCAAGAGAAATCTTCTCTTCAAACAGCACGACAACAGCTGGAGGCAGTCGAGCAGGCTAAGACACAGCTCCTTCCAAAGAAAGCGGCACTTCAAACAGCGCAGACTAGCTTACAAGAGATTGAACAGCAGCTCACACAATTAGAGGGAAATATAAAAGAAATTAATATAGCTGGGTTAAAGAAAGAGAAGCAGCTCACAGCTTGCACCAAACTCCTACAATCAACACCGGAGCGCACTTCCGAAGAAGTAGGGGAAGCAATTGCATCCTCTAATGTAGCGATAGAGGAATTACAGCGTAAGGAGAAGCAGCTTCCTCTTCGAAAAAAATTACAAGAGCAATGGCGTGACAAGCTGCAAAATGCTACTGAATATGATTTAGATGAAATTCGAAAATTATATGTGCGTCACGCGAATGTTATTGGTACAACATGTGTGGCTTCAGCAAGTAAGGAATTTATGGAGAACTATCCGACATTTGATGTTGTCATTATTGATGAAGTTTCAAAGGCCACACCACCAGAGCTATTATTGCCAATGCTGAAAGGTAAGAAAATTATATTAGTGGGCGATCATCATCAGTTACCTCCATTACTTGGAGATGATACGTTGGAGGAAACGTTAAAGGCGATGCTCGATGAAAATCCAAACTTTGATGGCGCGCAAGAATTGAAAAATTTGCTGCGTGAATCGCTGTTTGAACGTTTATTTAATAATTTACCGCAAACGCATAAGCAAATGCTGGCGTTGCAGTACCGAATGCATGAGAAAATTATGCACAGTATTACGCCGTTTTACGCAAAAGAGGAAAATGGTTTGCAATGTGGTTTACCAGATTCAGATGCAGCGCGAGACCATTGCCTAGAAGGACAATTTGTTAACCGAGATGATCATTTGCTATGGGTCGATATACCGACTGAAAAACCTTATTTAGAGGAGCAGGTAAAGGGCGGAACGAGTCGTTATAATGAAGGTGAATTACAAACTATTCGACGCATTTTAACTGATTTGAATAAGGCTGTTATCGAAGCTAAAGCAGCTGGACGCATGCCTCAGGATGCACAAAAAAGCGTTGGCGTTATTAGCTTCTACGGGGAGCAAGTTAAGAAAATTAATCGCCTTCTGCAACAGGAATTACAGCTACCACATCTTCAATTTAGAACGGGGACAGTCGATAAGTTCCAAGGTATGGAGATGGACGTCATATTAGTGAGTATGGTACGTAATACGCCTAAAGGAGGAGACGTTGGCTTTGCAAAAGATTACCGACGCTTAAACGTTGCCTTATCCCGTGCCCGTGAGCTATTACTACTTGTCGGAAGTGCTGAAATGTTTACTAAACGTGCGAAGCATCCAGATACACGAGAGATGTACAGTAATCTGTTAGATACAGTGAAATCCTATAACGGCTTGCGTAATCATGAAGGACAGGTGATGTAGATTGTCAAAACTGCAGCAGCGCTTAATGCGTGAACTTCAGCAAAATCGAAATATTAAAATCGTCAAAACTGATGAATGGTGCATCCCGATTCGAACAGTAGAAGTAACCTATGAGCCCGTTCGTCGTTCCACTATGGATGTCTTGATGACTATGCTGTTAATCAGCATACAGGAAGCAGATTTTGCAAGTGCACAAGATTTAAGTGAGTTATTGCTAGTCGATCCATTATTTATTGAGGATTTAGTATCATTAATGTCTCGAGTAAGTCTTATTGAGCAAGAGGAAGGCTTCTATCGATTAACATCTAAAGGACAGCAGCAACTGGAACGTGGCATCTTCGAGGAGGAGCTAGATGTAGAAATGACTAACCTTTACTATAGCCCATGCCATCTTGCATTTCTTGCTGTCGATGAAGGCAATATCGAAGAATATGATGATCTACCAGAGCTCTACCGTTATGTGGATGAAGAGGCTGAGAAGCAGGAGCAATTCGAGGAAGCTATGTTAATAGAAGTGTTACAGCGAGAGGATAACGAAGAAGCTGACGTTGGAGCTTCACAAAAAATAGTTTCAAAAATTGTGCAAACCGACGCTAAACAAATTAATGATAGCCCGTGCCTCGAATTTATTCTACACGATAAAGAACAAGATATTATGTTCGTTCGTGTATGGAATGCGCTGTTAAATCAATGGGATCCACACCTAGAACAACAACTCACAGAAAAAGAACAACTAGAATGGCGTAAGAAATACTTATAAAAAAACGAACGTGTGAAGCGTTCGTTTTTTGTGCTTTTTTAAGTAGTTGGGCGATAAATTCAAAAAGTAAGGCGATAAAATGGTAAAAGACCTCTATAAATTTTTAAGCTCGCATATATTATTACAAAAAAGGAGGGGACCGATGTTTACGATTAGTTTATGTATGATTGTCAAAAACGAAGAATGTAGTATTGAAAGATGCTTAGATTCCGTTCAACATTTAGTGGATGAAATCAATATTATTGATACAGGCTCAACTGATCGTACAAAAGATATCGTCCGAAGTTATACCTCTCGAGTTTTCGACTTTACCTGGTGTGATGACTTTGCCAAAGCCCGTAACTTTTCCTTTCAGCAAGCTACGAAAGATTTTATTTTATGGCTCGATGCGGATGACGTAATCACAACAGAACATCAGCGGAAATTTCTACAACTTAAGCAATCGCTATATCATCCTAACGTCGATGCTGTTTCCATGGATTATTATGTAACGCTCGATGCAGATGGCTGTGTAGAATCAAGTGAAAAAAGATTTCGTCTCGTAAAACGTGCACGTAATTTTCAGTGGCAGGGTGCCGTCCATGAGTATTTAGATGTAACAGGCCAACTCTATCATAGCGATATAGCCGTTACACATTTGCCAAGAAAAATTGATATTCATCGTAATATTAATATTTATGAGCGTTTAAAGAAAGACGGGCACCCATTTTCAGCTAGAGAAACAGTTCATTACGCAAATGAACTAAAATTGCATCAACGATTTTTAGAAGCAATCAATCACTATACTAGTTTCCTAGATTCTACAAAAGGTACTGCTGACGAACATATCGAAGCTTGCTTAAATTTAGCGGATTGCTATCAACAGCTAAATGATGCAAAACAAGCAACTCAAGCTATTTTACAATCATTATTATATGATCGACCAAGACCAGAAACATGCTGTCGAATCGGTCATTTTTTTATGGAGCAAATGAAAAATAAAGAGGCTATTTACTGGTATTCACAAGCATTACAACAGCCTATAGAACAAACAATGGGCATTCAAAAGCATGCTTATTCCACATGGCTTCCGCATTTCCAATTAAGCTTGTTATACAATCGCTTGCGTCTCTTTGAAAATGCACATCAGCATAATGAGACAGCACGTAAATATAAGCCAAAAGATCAGCGCATACTAGATAACCGAACATACTTGTTAACTCAGTTAAAGAAGTAAGATCGTCATGGGAAGGGAACATCAATAAAATTAATATATATACCGTAACCAATTAACATCGATACAAAAACAACGATCGTCATAAAAATCACATTCCGAGGTCTGAAAGTTCGAGCATCCATTCATTTATCCCCTTTCGATTTTGTGAACATTCTGTTAACTCAACATATGTTTTGAGCGTTTGAGTATGCAGTTCATCGAAAACATTTTTTTTAAGCATAGAAAAAGCAAACTCACAATTAGCGTGAATTTGCTTTTTTACCTTTTTCAGCGGATGTCCAAACACTCGCGACTATGATTGACATTAAGTAGATGGCTTTAAAGCAATTGATGCCTCGAACTTATGGTATATTAGACATTACATAGTTAGTAAAGGAGTACGAATAAATGGTTAAAAGTGTAGTTATTGCTGAAAAACCTTCAGTTGCACGTGATATAGCAAACGTCTTGAAATGTAATAAAAAAGGGAATGGGTTTTTAGAAGGTGAAAAATATATAGTTACTTGGGCATTAGGACATTTAGTGACGTTAGCCGATCCAGAAGCCTACGATAATAAATATAAAACATGGAATTTAGAAGATCTTCCGATGTTGCCAGAACGAATGAAGCTAGTCGTTATGAAGCAAACGGGTAAGCAATATAATGCGGTCAAATCACAGTTAACTCGTAATGATGTAAATGAAATCATTGTCGCTACTGATGCTGGGCGTGAAGGTGAATTAGTTGCTCGATGGATTATTGACAAAGCGAATGTGAAAAAGCCAATTAAACGTTTATGGATTTCATCTGTCACAGATAAAGCGATTAAAGAAGGATTTGCCAATTTAAAACCGGGTAAAAACTACGATAATTTATATGCTGCTGCGGTTGCTCGTTCTGAAGCGGATTGGTATATCGGATTAAACGCGACACGTGCTTTAACGACAAGATTTAATGCACAGTTAAATTGTGGACGTGTTCAAACGCCAACAGTTGCAATTATTGCTACACGCGAAGATGAAATTAAAAACTTCAAACCACAAACGTATTACGGTATTGAAGCACAAACAGATTCATTAAAGCTTACATGGCAAGATGCAAACGGGAATTCACGTAGCTTCAATAAAGAGAAAATTGACGCTATTGTTAAAGCACTAGGCAATCAAGATGCAAAAATTGCTTCGGTTGATCGCAAGCCTAAAAAATCATTTGCCCCAGGTCTTTATGATCTAACAGAATTACAACGAGATGCTAATAAATTGTTTGGTTATTCTGCAAAAGAAACATTAAATATTATGCAAAAGCTATATGAATCTCATAAAGTGCTGACATACCCTCGGACAGATTCTCGCTACTTATCATCTGATATTGTCGGCACATTACCTGAGCGTCTAAAAGCATGTGGTATCGGTGAATATCGTACATTCGCGAATAAAATTTTAACAAAGCCAATCAAAGCGAATAAATCATTTGTAGATAACAGTAAAGTGTCTGATCACCATGCCATTATTCCAACTGAGGGCTATGTGAACTTTTCGGCATTCAATGATAAAGAGCGTAAAATTTATGATTTAGTAGTAAAACGATTTTTAGCTGTATTATTCCCGGCACAAGAATATGAGCAATTAACCGTACAAGCTCAAATTGGACATGAAAAATTTATCGCCAAAGGGAAAACGGTCATAAATGCTGGCTGGAAAGAAGTATATCAAAATCGTTTTGATGATGAGGAATCAACGGATGATGTAAAAGAGCAACTACTTCCTCGTTTAGAACTTGGTCAAGTGTTAAAGACGAAGTTAATTGCCCAAACATCTGGTCAAACAAAGCCACCAGCACGTTTTACAGAGGCAACATTACTATCGGCTATGGAAAATCCTACGAAGTATATGGAAACGAACGATAAGAAGCTTGTAGATACATTGAAATCGACTGGGGGATTAGGGACAGTCGCAACACGTGCAGATATTATCGAAAAACTATTTAATTCATTCTTAATCGAAAAGCGTGGCGGTAAAGAAATTTACATTACATCCAAAGGCCGTCAATTACTTGACTTAGTGCCTGAAGAATTGCGTTCTCCTGCGACAACAGCCGAGTGGGAGCAAAAGCTTGAGCTCATTTCAAAAGGTAAGTTGAAAAAAGACGTGTTCATTAATGAAATGAAAAAGCACACGCAAGAAATAGTTGCTGAAATTAAAGCGAGCGATAAAAAGTACAAGCATGACAATATTTCAACAAAGTCCTGTCCAGATTGTGGCAAGCCTATGCTTGAAGTTAACGGTAAAAAAGGTAAAATGCTTGTCTGCCAAGATCGTGAATGTGGTCATCGTAAAAACGTATCACGTGTTACAAACGCACGGTGCCCGCAATGTAAGAAAAAGCTAGAGCTTCGTGGTGAAGGTGATGGCCAAATTTTCGTATGTAAATGTGGTTATCGTGAAAAATTATCTGCATTTGAAGCCCGTCGTAAAAAAGAAGGCGGCGGCAAAGTAGATAAACGTAGCGTGCAAAAATACATGAAGCAGCAAGAAAAAGAAGCTGAACCGATTAATAATGCGTTCGCAGATTTATTAAAAGGGATGAAGTTTGATTAACAGTATAAGACAGATTGCTATTTAAGAGGTTGAGACAAAGCTTCAGTTAAATACTAAGCAGCCCAGAAAGTTTTACGGACAGTAAAATTTTCTGGGCTTTATACTTGGACATAATAAAAAGAAAGGGAAATGGTTGTGTTCTAGCTTTTCTTGTTAAATTTTTTCGAAGTACAAGAAGTACAATTAAATAGGAAGTTTCTTAATGAAATAAAAAACTTATAATTTTTTTTTGAGAAAAAGTGTTGACCTTTTTAGATTAAGAGAGTAATATTATACAAGTCGTTAAGATAACTTCTGAAAAACAATTAAGTTAAAAAATAGTTGTTGACATCGAGTTCGCGACATGATATTATATAAAAGTTGCTGCTGAGAAAACGGCAACACGATGAACCTTGAAAACTGAACAGGCAAAACGTAATCAATAAAGTTTTTAGTAGCTAACCTTGAGTTGGTGAACGAAACAAAATTTTGGACATCAAACATGATGCCAGCAAAACAATTTGAG
>Ga0209676_1001064_pt1 | contig 31365 bp, 28 predicted proteins | sample AraplaCvi_mLB_r2_FD_184282 | JGI IMG/M metagenome (GOLD analysis project Ga0209676, IMG submission 184282) | Arabidopsis root microbial communities from North Carolina, USA - plate scrape MF_Cvi_mLB_r2 (SPAdes) (version 2) | ecosystem: Host-associated > Plants > Roots > Endosphere | place: USA... | reverse complement strand
CATTTACACGGATTACAATGACATCTATCACATTTACATTTACACGGATTACAATAACATCGTTTACATATCGGCTGTTGTGATATTAGACTGGGAATTTTAGGTGGTTGTGACACTTTTTACACCTCTCCTACTTTATAATGTTCGTTCTCATTATTTTATTAAAATAGGACAAAGTGGTTCTTATGTATTATAGAAATAAGCAATATAACTATAAAGTTAAATTAATCTACTATTTATTCTTAAATTAAAACTTTAAAACTCTAATGATATATAATTTATCTTAATGAGCAATAGGTAGATACTAAGTTCCAATTACACCTCTTTTATTCTTGTTCAACTATCATTCCATTTACTTCAATAAAAAATGAGCCACAAAAGTGACTCATGATCTTAAACTATCGCATGCGTTAGTCATAATGAACGAAACGGCTCCTTTTGCTTAGCGTAGGTTGCACTTGGCAATAATGGGAGTGATTCAAAAGCCTACCCAAACCAAATGTAGAGCTACAAACAAAAAGGAGCCGTTTATATTATGAAGGATAGTCAAAAATTTATTGGTTTAGACGTATCAAAGGACATTATTTCTGTTGGTATTGCTGAAGAAGGGCGTGGCGAACCACGTTTTCACGGTAATATTCAAAACACACCTGAAAGTATTCGTAAACTTTTTAAGAAGTTAGGTGCTCCTGAGAATCTACTTGTGTGCTACGAAGCAGGTTCTTGCGGGTATAGTATTTACCGTCAGCTTTTATCAATGGATATCGAATGTATAGTAGTTGCACCTACTCTAATTCCGAAAAGAGCTGGTGATCGAGTAAAAACTGACCGTCGTGATGCACTAAGACTAGCTCAGCTTCTTCGAGCTGGAGAACTAACTTCTGTTTGGGTACCTGATGAAACACATGAAGCTTTGAGAGATTTAATTCGTGCTCGTTTTGATACTCGTGAAGATCTACAAAGAGTACGTCAAAGACTAGTTCACTTCTTACTTCGTCATGAAATTCGTCCACCGCAAGGTGTTAAGAATTGGACGGTCAAATATCGTACTTGGTTAAATTCACTTACGTTTGATAAACCATCATTAAGAATTGTATTCCAAGAATATTATCATTCAATTTATGAGGTCGAAGAAAGAATGAAGCGTATCGAAGCTCAAATTCACGAAGAAGCAATTGCGAGTGAACATGCGCCTGTCATCCAAGCACTTCAAACTTTAAGGGGTATAGCTGAAGTAACAGCTGTAACTCTCGTGGCTGAGGTTGGTCAATTTTCTCGTTTTTCAAACCCAAGACATTTAATGTCTTATGCAGGACTTGTCCCAAAAGAATATTCTAGTGGATCAAACCGTTGGCAAGGATCCATTACGAAAGTTGGAAATTCCCATATCCGTCGTGCTTTAGTGGAATGTTCTTGGTCATATCGACATCGTCCTTCTCTTAAAGGTGAATTATTGAAAAGACAAGCTAATCAACCAATTGAAGCCCAGCGAATTGCCTGGAAAGCCCAACACCGTCTCAATTTAAAGTACAACCGAATAACCTCTAGAGGAAAAACTGGTAAATTTGCAGTAGTCGCAGTTGCTCGTGAACTAATTGGATTCATATGGGCGATTGGTTGTAGTATCGAAGATTCTCAAATCAATCAAACTAAAGTTGCTTAATTAACATAAACATTTTAAAAGAATATTAGATTTAAAATTGAAATTTTGGCTCGGAGGCAAACTCGGTAAGGAGAACCCTCTTGTTCAACTATGCATTAGGTAAAATTACTGAACATGCGCCGTTAGATCGAGGCAGCTCCATAACGAATATAATGAAATGTGGTAACCAACCCACGCATATCAGACTGTAAATCACCGTTAATTTATTTGCCTTCGTGCCAAGCTTTTAAGACATTATCTTTACCTTGAAAACTAAGAATTTCTACTATTATATTGTAGTCGTTCACAGACTTAGAGATTTAATTTTGAATTCTAATTTGGTAGTCTTTATTTAAGTCTGTCTAAAAAAACAAAAATAATAGATATTAGACCTTTTGGGTCTGGTCTGGTGGTTTGACAGTTTCGTTCATATCAGTTGAATAAGGAATTTATAATATTAAGGAATATCCTATTTCTAGTCAATTTTACCTTTTCCACTCATCTGAGTTCCTTCAGGCAAACCTAATTGAGAAAAAGTATATGTATAGTTTGATTGTCTTCTCTTTTCTATACCTTCTATTACAACGAAATATTCTTTACCTTCTTCTAAAAGATTATATATTCTGGAATCCTCAATCATTACCTTATAACTCACTTTATTTTGTTTATCATCATTAGCATTTATAATGTATTAGACATCTCCCCACCTCGATGGTTGATTCAAGTATACCTACTCATATTAACTAAACTCCCTATTTTTACAAAGTGGTTTTTATTTTATGTTTTCATTAAACAGGATGATTGCAGTAATAACTGGAGGATGATTCTGAATTGGTCTAGCTACAGTAAGACACAATGTTCTTTGTACAACTCTAAAGCTGTAACCCAATTTAAGTGAAAAATAGGATTCCCTTCAGTATCTTGAAACTCTAGTAATCCATCCAAAATATTTAGAGTAATAACGTCCTATTCACTACGCATGATTGGCTGATGAAGTGAGCCTGCCGGTTCAAAAATAACATCTCATACTTTCGCAATCCATTCTTCACCGTCCATAATTCCAAGCCCCTTATAGTATTACTTAAATATTTTACTTGCTACCCATTTGGAATCAAACCACTCCAATTTGAGTTTACCAATCAAAATTAATCTAGTTATTATGATAAAAAAGTGAGTTAATTTAATTAGAATATTTTTAGGTGAAAATTCTTTCATTTAGTACTCTAGCCAAAATTAAGTTAAGTACTCGGAAACTCTTTAATATCATGAGATTCCATACAACTTGTAAAGTTAGAAAGCTCTTTATATATTCAGTCGATATATTCTATAAGAAAGATAGGTGGCAAAAATAACCCAAACTACATAAGGTACTAAAAGTAAGGCAGCTAATAATGAATAAGGAATAGTAAAAAAACATAACAGTATTCCTGTTAATGCTACTACTAAGCAATCAATCGTAGCTAAATCAAGCCTTTTCACCTTAAATTGGAAAAAGCTAAAAGCTTGGTTAGCCAAATAATTTATTATCCAGGTTAATAAAAAATAACTAGATGTATTTAATATCCCCACTTTGCTTTCGACAATTGTAATGGACAAAGCGATTAAAAAATATAGAAAACCCCAGACTATACCAAAGAGTTTACTTGGGGGTGTCCAATTTGGTTTTTTCAACTTGGAATACCAAGCTACATCTATTGGGAATAAAAATGCTGATATAAGAAAAAGTAAATATGTCAAAATAAATACACATAATAGATTTAGTATAATTAACTCCTCCTATCGATTGTCCACTTTAATTTAAGCATATGTTTTTTAATTTTATTTATTATTGAAATTCATAAATAGATCTTGATCTAAAACTAATAAAGTCATGCCATTATATGGCATGACGAATACAGAGATGGTATTTGAATTAAACTATTTGATTTCTACGTTAATTGGCTTAATATCTAAAGAAACTTTAAGTATACTATAGTCATCTTTTTGGCCATCCGTATTAGCCCAATAGCCGTTTGTTTCAACCGTTTTTCTAAACGTTAATTCAAATCCCTTTCCTTCCATAAAACTATAGCTTTTTACTTCATTAGCCTTGATATTATCAATTAAACCATAAGCTAATAAATTTTTTAATAGTCCATGCGGAGAGAATGCACCTGAATATGGGGGCACTTTATTATCATAGTATTCGTTATCTCTAGTTGGTGATTTAGTATTGCTAATAAGAATTTCATTCGTTAATAAATCTACACTATCGCCTGGTGAAATGACAGAAACAATTATATTTTTATAGTTACTTGATTTATTTTTATCTGTGTGAACTTTTGATAAGTCAATTAGAGTAAGCCCACCTCGACCAACTACATTAACCCTTTGGTCTTTGTTATTTACAACCATTGCTGTGTCTTCGTCTATTCCATATGCTAATTGATTTTTTTCTCCTTTTTCATAAGCAGTGGCAATCAATCGCCCTAATCTGGCTTTATTATCGAAATGTTGATCAATAATCCCATATTGAAAGAAATTTAAACCCTGTTCCAAATAGACAGGTCCACCTTCTTGTTGTTCCATATTAACGTATGACTCTGTAAACCCATATCTCAAAGCTCCATAACTATCTCCACCAGCTATCATTGTATTGCTCATAATAGCTGCACCGGCACTAGTTCCACCTATTACTGCACCATTTTTATAAACTTTCCAGATTGCTTCTAACACCTTAGATTTTGAACCATTTTCATTTAACAGTGATTCAGTGATTAGCGTCTGGTCTCCACCTACAAACCAAATACAATTTAAATTATTTATTTTACTAACCAGTTCTGTACTATTCTTATTTCCATTCCACTCGGACTCATCTTCTTGTGTTCCTTTAAAATCATGGTTTGAAACAGGTAATATTTCAATAGAATCCTTATTTACACCTTGTTTAATTAAATCATTTCTAAAGTCAATTGATGAAGTTAATTTAGAACTAGCAGCAGGAATGATGCCTACTTTTGCCTTCTCTTTTCCACCAGCAAGCTCTATTAGTTTTTTATAAACCTCACTATTACTACTTCCTAGTGCTCCGCCAGTGATGACTAAACTTCCTTCTATTTTTTCATTAACATTATTTTTAGTAGTTTTAAAAGCTGATTTTTGATAATCGCTAGTTTCCTCTTTATCTGAACTAAATGTAAAAGTTTTAGGAATGATATTCATCGAAACATTTTCAAGGGAATAATCATCCTTTTGTCCATCAACATATTTCCAATAACCATTCGTATCGATTTCTTTATTAAAGATAATCTCAAATCCTTTACCTTCTTTATCATATATATAGGATTTTAGAGTTTGCATCGATTCGTTATCTATAAGAGAATAGGCTAAATAATTCTTAAACCTACCGTACGGAGTTAAGATTCCTGTATTGGGTCTTGCGTAAAACTTATAATACTCGTATCCCCTTGTTTCATATTTACCTTCCGCAAATTCAAAAGTGTGAGTAATATAGTGAATCTTATCCCCAGCTGTTAGGTAGCTGATCTTTATATTTTCTAAGATGGGCTTGTCACTTTTTTTTGATTCACCAATTCTTCTAGCTTCGTTAGCATTTATAACAGCTACCCCATTACGACCTATAACTTCAATTATCTTTTCTTTATTCCTAACAACCATAGCAGTATCTTCATCTACTCCGTAGGCAAAATTACCTTCTTTTTCATAATTAATTGCACTGATTGCAAGTCTAGCGTAACGTGCTCTTTCGTTCATATGTTGATCTATAATACCATTTCGGAAGAAACCTAATCCACTTTGAACAGTCAAAGGCTCATATTCACTTACGTTTCTTTCATCTATATTCTTTTCATAAAATCCCTTCAACGCACCTAGACTATCCCCTCCAGTAATCATGGTATTACTCATTATAGCTGCTCCTGCGCTTGTTCCTCCAATTACTGCACCATTACGGTAAATATCCCAAATAGTTTGTAACGCTTTTGAATCTTTTCCGTTCGTACGAAGCGTATTTACAATGCGTAGTTGATCTCCGCCTACGAACCAAATAGCAGAAAGTTTCTTTATTTGGTTTACTATTTTAGAATTATTCACATTGTCTTTCCAATTCATTTCATTCTCTTCCGTATCTGAAAAATCATGGTCTGATATAGGTAAGATTTCTACAAATTCAGATTTTACACCATAAGATGCCAAATCTTTCTTAAAATCATTAGAAGACTTTAACTTACTGCTTGCTGAAGGAATAATCCCAATTCTTGCATCTTTTCCACCAGCTAATTCGATAAATTTTTCGTAGACATCTTTATTTGAGGTACCTAAACCACCTCCTACGATTAAAAGATTACCTTTAATATTATCGTTTTCAGTTTGAGCGTTTCCTAAAGTTAAGCCAAAAAGTGATGACATTAGCATGGAGCTAGTTAAAATAGAAATTAGTTTTTTTCTCAATTCCATAACCCCTTTCAAATTAGTATGTTTCACTTAAAAGTACAAGCAAGTTTTATACCAATTTGATTCCATTAAAATACTTAATTTAATCTGATTAATTAAATATTTTTGTTAATAACTGGTTATATATATTCACCCAAATACAACCAATTTAGGATTATAAAGAAAGAAAAAACTAATATGTTGAATTAGACTTTAGAAAATTTAAATATTTAATACCATTAGGAGTAATCTTGGTACCAGCCCTCCCTTTCCCCTTCGTTATTAGACCGTTTGTTTCCAAACCTTTTAAACGGAGTCTGATTTGTTGAGGAGATAAGTATCTGTCCTTTTGTTTACTTGCACTTGAAATATTATCTCTACTTGCTACTTTACCTACATCATTAAAATCCTTAATTGATTCAAGAATTAAAATTGATTCTTCAATTTCAAGTACGCTTGCAGAAGCATTAAATGGATATTCGTCGATATATTTATTTTGGTCTACATTATCCTGTAAAAGACTATTTTGAGGAAAATCTTTTAGTGAAATTACATCCCCTTCGCAAACAGTAAGCATGTAATCTATAACACCTTTTAATTCTCGTACATTGCCTGGCCAATCTAGTTTCTCTAATTTATTTAGCACTTCTTCTTCTATAGAAATCCCCTCTCTTTTCGAAATAAAACTTTGAACTAATAACGGAATGTCAGTTCTTCTTAGACGTAAGGGAGGAATTAAAAGATTTAATACATTTAATCGATAATACAAGTCTGAACGAAAAAAACCTTCTGAAATCTTCTGGTAAATATCTTTATTTGTAGCAGCTATTATACGTACATTAATAGGAATGATTTTTCTGCCGCCTATTCTACGAATCTCTTGTTCTTGGAGAACACGTAATAAATGCGACTGAACGTTTAAACTAATGTCACCTATCTCATCTAAGAAAATTGTACCTCCATCTGCAATTTCAAAAAGTCCTTTTTTACCTCCCTTTTTTGCACCTGTAAAGGTTCCATCATCATAACCAAATAACTCACTTTCTAACAAACTTTCCGTAAATGCACTACAGTTTATAGCTAAGAATGGCCCATTTTTACGAGTTGACTGTTTGTGAATGGCATGTGCAAAGAGTTCTTTTCCTGTCCCAGTTTCACCTTGAATTAAAATTGGATGTTCAGCTTTTGCTAGTTTCGTCGCAACTCGTTTACATTCTAAAATTGCATGATGGTTGCCAATTATATCTGAAAAATCATATCTAGCGTAAAATCCTTGTTTTCTAAACTCCTTTTGTGCTGTCTTTTCTATTTCAAAAGCTCGGTTAACGCTTTTAAAAGTCGCTACAATTCTTTCATCCTCTTTAATAAAAGTTCGATAGATAACAATATCGGTGTTATTTATTGAAAAGAATTTTGATTCCTCATTTCCATTTAAAATAAAGTCTTTAATATTTTGTTGTGAAATTATCTCCTCAAAATGTTTCCCAACAATATTCTCATTATGTAGTTTAAACAAATTTGCTAATCGTTCATTAAATACGGTAATCCTTTTATAACTATCAATGGCTAAGATTCCATCATCAACAGCATTTACAACATTTTGAATGTGTTTATTTAATTGCCTTGCTTGTTGCTCTGCATTTAAAAGTTCTCTTTGTAATTCAATAATATTTCTTATATATTTTTCAGAAATTAAAGAAGCTATATTTCTATTAAGCTTACAGTATTCTACAATTTGTAAAATAGTTGCAATATCAAACAGACGAACACCTATATCAATAACTTCTTTTATGTAATCGGGGCTTAAATGAGTTTCTCCTGGTGAAATTGCAACTTCAATATCTGGATAATATAATTGTTCCATCTTAAATGGAGTAAATCGCAAGTGATCAATCCCCATTTGGTATAAGGACTGAATCAATTCAACTGTCGATTCAAAATCATCATTTACAACTAGGACATTCTTCCCCTCTATTATCTTTAATAACTTATCAACGTTTTCATGATTAAGTGTTCTCTTCCCTACAAGTACATGCTTGCCTAACACTTTTGCTATTTTTTCAGTTTCTTTTTTCACTTGTTCCGATGAAAAAAGGATAATATCATCCTTAATTTCATCAATACCTTTATCATCAATGGCAATTGACTTAATTGTTATGTAATCTTCTAGCAATTGAGCAAGCTGATTTGATAATGTTTCCTTTGTTTTTGAACTTCCGGTAATTAAAGTAAGTGATGTTGTTTTCATAGTAAAGGATCACCCTATCGGTTTGAATTGGTTTAAATTGATTTCATTTTATCATTTAACAAACCAAAAAGAACCAATAAATATTAGCAATCAGTAAAATTTTCTTAAAAATAAGAATTTAAATATTGGCACACTATTTGCTTATATAAAACTAGAAACCTTTTTTAAAGAATTCAATTTGTAGGGAGGAATAATATGGAAGCGCTTTAATATTTTTTTACTTCAAAATTCGTACACAATCTAGGAATAAAAAGGGGGAGTAGTTAATGACACAAATTCAAGCTACAGAAGTTACAACTAAGACAAAGGATAAGAAAGAACGTAAAATAAATGTTTTTGCATTATTACTCGTTATATTATTAATTGCAACCATTCTTACTTATATTTTACCTACTGGAGAATACGCTCGAGTTGATATTGATGGACACACAACAGTAGATCCAAATTCTTATAAATCAATAGCATCAACTCCAGTTGGTTTGTTTGAAATGATTAAATCCATTCATACAGGTATGGTAGAAGCGGCAAATATTATTTTCTTCGTCCTTATTATTGGTGGGTTTTTTGGGGTATTAAGCGCTACTGGCACTATTGAAGTGTTAATTTCAACAATGGCTAGAAAACTTGCTACTAGGGAAAAGTTATTAATCCCTATAATGATGTTATTCTTTGCAATTGGTGGCTCATTAATGGGAATGGCTGAAGAAACTTTAGCTTACATACCACTTTTGGTCCCTCTAGCACTTGCATTAGGTTTTGATACAATTACTGGAACTGCTATAGTATTAGTCGGTGCATCTGCTGGTTTCACAACAGCAATTATGAATCCGTTTACAGTTGGTATCGCTCAAGGAATTGCCGAATTGCCTACTTTTTCTGGTATGGGATTTCGATTAATTTTATTTGTAATTGTTTATCTTGTTTCAGTTGCGTATATCTATCGTTACGCTATGAAAGTTAAGAAAAATCCTAAACTGGGCTTTTACGGAAAATATTCAATTGAACAAACGAATGAACTATTAATATCTAAAGCTAGACTAACCATTAGACATAAATGGATTCTAGTTGCTTTCCTAATAAATTACATTGTTTTAGCATTTGGCGTGATTAAATATCAATGGTATATTACTGAAATTGCTTCTTTATTTGTAATCTTAACAATTGCAATAGGAATTATTGGCAGATTATCTATTGATGATGTAGTTAAATCATTTACCCAAGGTTCTGCCGCATTGATTAGTGGGGCTCTTATTATCGGTGTTTCGCGTGCTATTTTAGTAGTGTTAAATGAAGGACATATTGTTGATCCGATGCTTCATGGTGTTTCAGAGGCTATTAAACATATCCCAGCTTATTTAAGTGTTATTGGAATGTATAATTTCCAAGCAGCTATCCACTTTATTTTAGCTTCAGGTAGCGGTCATGCAATGTTAACGATGCCAATTATGGCACCATTGGCTGACCTCTTAGATATAACTCGCCAAACTGCTGTATTATCTTTCTCTTTTGCGGATGGGATTGGAAATATTATTTTCCCAACAGCCGGTACTTTAATGGCAGGTTTAGCAATTGCAGGTATCCCTTGGACAAAATGGGCAAAATGGATTTTCCCATTAGTATTCATTCAATATTTAATCGGTTTAGTTGCCGTAGTAGTAGCACATTTAATTAACTACGGTCCATTCTAAAAAAATTAAGTCATCCAAAGATTTAGGGGGAAATACGTTGTTAACTTTAATAAAAAATGGTCAAGTATACACACCACACTATATTGGCAAAAAAGACATACTAATAGCGGGTGGCAAAATTGAAATGATTTCCGAGCAAATTGAAATCCCACCCGCCCTCTTCTCCTGCAACGTTATTGACGCATCAAACTCATTTGTGGTACCAGGATTTATTGATTCACATGTCCATATTATAGGTGGAGGTGGCGAAGGCGGTTTTAAGACTCGTACTCCTGAACTTAAATTAACTGATATAACTACTGCTGGAGTTACTACTTTGGTTGGTGTACTTGGTACAGACGGAACCACAAGAAATGTAGAAAGTTTGCTTGCTAAAGCACGCGGATTAGAAGAAGAAGGTGTGACTTGTTATATTCATACTGGTTCATATCAAATACCTGTAAAAACATTAACGGGTACTATACAAAGTGACATTATTTTAATTGATAAAATAATTGGTGTAGGTGAGATTGCCATTTCTGATCATCGTTCATCTGAACCTACTTTAGAGGAAATGGCAAAGATTGCTTCTGCTGCTCGAAACGGTGGAATTTTATCAGGTAAAGCCGGTATTTTAGAAATTCATGTTGGAGATGGTGAAGAAAAACTCTCGATACTCCATGAACTTGTAGATATGACAAATATTCCTATACGGCATTTTCATCCAACTCATATAAACAGAAACGAGGAATTATTTAAAGCAGGTGTACAATATGCACTTCGAGGTGGCTATGTGGACTTCACAACAAGCACAATTCCACTATTTCTAGAGGAAGGAGAAGTGAAATGCAGCAAAGGACTTCGTGTTATGCTTGAAGAAGGTGTAGAAATTCAAAACATAACTTTCTCTTCAGACGGTCAAGCAAGCCTTCCATACTTTGATCAGGACGGTGAATATATAGGGCTCCAAATAGGAAAAATCTCATCCCTTTATCAAGAAGTTAGAGATGCAGTTATAGATGAAAATATTCCATTAGAAGTTGCATTACAAGTTATCACATCTAATCCAGCACAAGTACTAAAGTTGCAAACTAAAGGCAATATCAAAGTTGACAATGACGCTGATATTGTCCTAATAAATCAAGAAACGTTAAATATTGAAACAGTAATTGCTCACGGAAAAATCATGGTAGAAAATAGTATACCAATTGTAAAAGGAACATTTGAATAAACAATTAAAAATGGAGGAGTAATAAAATATGAAACTCAAAATATATAATTCTTTCGTATTATCCTTTGTTTTAGTAGTCTCTCTTGTACTTGGTTCATTTTTCTTACCAACTAAAAAAAATGCAAATGCAGCAACAGCTCCAAAAGTATTTTTAATGGGTGGGGCTATCGCTGATAATAATTCAGAAATTTATAATGCTCTAAAAACAGCGACTGGAAAAACAAACCCTGTAGTTGCAGTAGTATGTAGTGCAGCAGCAGACTATGCTACAGCATTAGACGCTTATACAAATGATATTCCAGGTCACCTATCATATAAAAATCTGTTCACTAGTTACGGATTCACACCTGTTTTTATTCCTGTAGCCGTTGATAATTATACAACTGAAGCTTACAAACAAAGTAATATTGATTTAATTAACTCGGCAGACGTAATCTTCTTTAATGGTGGAGATCAGTCACGTCATGTTCGCAGCCTTTTAAAAGATGATGGAACCCCAACTCCGTTATTTTCGGCAATTCAACAAAGAGCATCGGCTGGTGCAATAATATCTGGTACTAGTGCAGGTACTGCTGTTCAAAGTCCTAAAACTTATGGTGAAGGAATAAGCTACGGATACTTATATTTTAACAAGTTAGCATCTAAAAAGATTAGTGATGTTTCTTTAGCGGATTCTACACACCCAGACAACGGTGGCTACACAACAGGATTTGGTTTTGTAAATGCAGCAATTGATACACATTTTGATGCTCGAGGGCGAATTGGTCGTATTTTATTAGCAGAACGTGATTTAAATCTAAAGGTCGGGTATGGAATCGATGAAAACACAGCGTTATATCTTAATGGCACGACAGGGAAAGTGTACGGAGAACGTGGTGTTTTTGTTGTAGATTCCACAAATGCCGTGTATGGAACATTATCTTCATTTACCGCTAATAATGTAAAAGTAAGTTATTTAACTTCAGGAGATATCTATAATAGTAGTACAAAAACTGTAACATCAACAAAAACTCTAATTACAACACCTTATTACACTACTATTCGTGATTCATCTAATATTTTCGGAGAATATGAAACTACAACAACAATTACAAGATTAGTTGATACGAACGTTTCTTACTTATATGGAGACACTTATGAAACTGGACCACAATTTACACTAAAATTTATAAAAGATGCAAATACAAAAGGTTATTATAAAAATGGTAAATACACTGTAAGTAATGTCACAATAAATATTTCCTATTAGAACGTATAAGAGCACTCTTTTATAAGAGTGCTCTCTTTGGTTTTAAAATTATGACTTCCTTATACTTATAAGATAAAAAATGTTATTGTTTAAAAACAAGTTGTGAGCAAAAAATCAACCATTAAAAATGATTTTATCACTGTTTATCTATTTTTTATTAGAAAATAAATCCATATTTTCCAAACTAAAACTGTTATTTTACGCAATAAAAAAATCTACTACACGGTTGATCATGTTGTACTACAACTATTGCGCCAGTTAGTTGAATAAGTTCACTTACTAAAAAAATAATACTTAATATTTAAAATAAGGACCATATTCTTCTTCATGTGTTTTTACATACGTCCATTTAAATTCCCTATCTACTATATATATATCCTCTTCATCTATAAAATCTTCTGATTTAATATTATTCGCATTCTCAATAATCATTGCATAATTAGAGTGTTGATAGAAAATATAACAACTTTTTTTCTTTATTTTATCAAACTCATTTTTTGCTAGTACATCTTTAAGACAATTTACTTTTTCCCAACTGAATATATGCCATAAGAAAGCATCTAGATAAATGTTATTTTTTTCAGTTATACTAAGGTTATTTACAAAATTCAACTCCCATTTATAACGAAGATACGTACCCCATTTTGGAATCTCAGTTATTACAGTATTTTTATTTTTAAGTTTAGTTACCAAATCCATATATTCACCTTTCGTTAGTAGAATCCTGTTTACACTTATTCTATTTATTATTTATGAAACCCTTTCCTCGTTTAAATATATGCCAGTAAGCACAATAAAAAAGGCTGCAAAACAGCCTTCGTGATTTTCAGCTAACGCACCAGTTAGTTACATAAGAATATTAAATTTCCAACATTAATAGTTGAATGTCATTTTGTAGATCAGTTTTTTCTAATACATCACCTAAATATGATTCAATCATTTGTATTGGATACTTATTCAAGTTAAGAATGTATTGTTTTAATTTTAAAAAAGCACTTAATGGAAAATCATGTTCATACCAGGTTTCGCGATATCCAACAATACCATATTTTTTTATAAACTTGTCTATTTCTTTTATTACGACTTTTAAGAATTCATTATAAGAACATGTAGTTTCGATTTTCACTTTAGGATTTAATCTCAAACTAAGATCCTCAAATCCTATTATCTTAATATGCAAATTATCATCTATTAATTTAAAAATGATACTTGTACCTCTTGGTTCAGATTCCCATTCTAAACTTGTAATCGTCTTCAGCTCGTCATCAGGTACGCAATACTTATTTAATTTTAATAATGCGTTAAGAAAATCGCCTAAACCATCTGTTGAATAACTTATACCAAAGTAATGTTCTTGATCATTAATTTCAATGATTCCATCAGCCCATCCTAAGCCAGTGAGTTCATATTCAAACTTCATCTCTTCACCTCAATTCGTGTTGTTAAACTAATGCGCCAGTTAGTCGAATAGGATTTTAATAATCGCTATTAACATTTAGCATCTGATCAATTAACTTTATTAAAGTATCGTTTTTAGAACTTAAAATTTTATATTTTTTCTTACCATTCTTACCATCAACGACTACATATCCTTTATTATTAATAACAATTGAATAATTACTTGAATTATGAACTATTAATATATCAAACGCGTTTGTTTGACTTTGTATATTCGTCTCACCAAAAGCTCTTCGATACTTGGTCATCTCTAACAAATTTATGAAATAATCTACTTCTTTCTCTTTAATTTCAATATTTTTAAACTCTTTTTCTTTCTTTTCATCAAATTTAACAGTGAAAACTATTTTTTCTGTATTTTCCAATTCAAGAAATACGTTATTTGCACTTAATGAGCGAAAATAATACATTGTGCCAACTATCGATATGATACAGAAAAGTAATATAAGGAACAGTAAATACTTATTCTTCTTGGTCAATATTCATACTCACTCCTTATGAATTAAACTAACTACATGTGCATGTAGTTAGTTTATATGATTTATTACTATCTTGACAACTTAGAGCAAACGACGACAGCAGCGATCTGTATTATAGTTAGCGAGGACTAGTAAATACATTGCCAAAGTAATTCCACGATACGAGATATTCTCTATATTGGGAAGAACTACTTCTATATAGATAACAATAATGCGCTAAATTTGTAAAATTTGGAGTTCTTTTATAAATCTCATTTGATTGCTTCATTGTACTATAACCATCGATTATCGTAATCCCTACCCATCTATGCCACGATTGATCACCAATTGCCCTAGTTGTGAAACTAGAACCTATCTGGATTGAATAATAATCTATATTCTTATCTTCTGTTGTATATGCTCTTAATCTATCTCCAGTATTCCCGCCGATATCACTTGGAAAGGGGATAATGTCAATGATTTTGGAAGGGATATCTAGCACCTTACTAACTCCCGTTACTGCGTCAACAACTACTTTAAAGGTATTTTCAAATACTTTGGACCAAAGGTTTCGTGCCTCAAGGTTGGAACTTAAATATTTATCAGCAGTATCTGAAACATAATTATCGATCATAAGTGTTTCTAGTTTGTACTTGTATCCACCCTCTCCCCACCAATAAGTAGGCGAGGTCCAAGTATAACCCGGAGCCAATGTAGAAACTTCTCCCGAGGATGTATCTGAAGCTAGTAAGTTAGGTGAGTATACAGTTAATGTTGTTTCTGTTAGCTGCCTCTCCTTAATCTCCTTAACAAGTTTATCTAAATCGCTCTTAAGTTCTGGAGAAATGCGATCATCTTTTTTCACTTTTTCAATGTTATTTGTATTAATCGCCATTTCACCTACAGCTTGGAACACGCTTTGATCGCCGTGAACATCTATCACCATTGTATACGGAAGGTCCTCCCCGTCCACAACTTCATAAAGTCTCTGCTCTTTTTGTTTACCTTTTTGTTTAATTTTGTAACTTTTTTTACTCTTTGCTTTATCTTTATTTATTTCCTTATAGGAACTACCAGAGGGAGCAAGAACCCCTTGATGTTCTTCGAATACTGTTAATTCTATCGGGAGATCCTTTGTAACTGACTTTTGCTCATTGCCTCCAGCCGCGGATACAGAAGAAATGTTTGCTAGGGATAAGATGAATATAGAAAGAAGCGTGATAACTTTACGCATTGAATGCCAACCTCCAATTTTTTTTAAGTTATTTCAGAAAGCAAATTCAGGTAGAAATAAGAATGTAATTTCCAACTCCCTTCCATGGCAAAATTAAACTCTTTTTTACATGTCTCTAGTTGTGGTTTCAAAATGAGGAAATTTTCTTCTTATGATGGAATGATTACATGTGTCACTTCCAAGGATCTGCTTGCCAAAGCTGATTTGAAGCGACTTTTATTGTAAACAGGAATAAACCTGCGACAATCTTCCCTAGAAAGTAAAAAAATAGAAAATGAGAAATTTACAAAATAGATCATGTCCCAATACGTTGAAAACGACATTAGTTTATAAATAACTTTATGAGTTCTTAAATGACTCAATTTTTCATCTACACCAAAGTTTACTGGCTTCTTTTACTTCATTCTTATTGCCTTTTTATAGTCCTAGGTCAAGGCTTGCCCATTAGTTTCTTGAGTTTGGTCACAATCTAACGCGTTCTCCACTTTTGTGCAATTGTTGAATTTAAGCGTATATTTTTTGTTTTTTGAAATTTCAGAAAAAATAGATAAATATTTTTAATGGCTTACAAACAACATATTACATTAACATTTTTACTTTTTGTATTGGGAAAATTTTTGCTATTTTTTTCCATTTCATGTTACTTTTTAAACAATAAAATTACAAAAATCGAGTAATAATCCCGTTTCGTCAATCTTTTTATTGGGAAAATTTTCATTTTTTGTTTTAATAGTTGACAAATCCCTCATATTGAGAACCATCCATTAATAGTAAGTTAAAATTATTTCCCAGTAATTAGGATGATGTTTCTAGTGAGAAGTTGTCCAGAATGTAATAGTAGAGATATTTAGGAATGATATTTTATTAATGAGTTTGTTAGTGGGGTAAATCGAAGTGGGTAATCCATTAAAATCTTCTAAACTTGTTTTGGAATATTGTATCGTTGATTTGTGGTAAGAATGAGAGCGAAAAAATTTGAAAATTTATAAAACGAAGATGCCGCATTATTTGTAACAGATAGAGCCCCACATAGATTAAGTATCGCACAAACACGATATATCATTAAAAATGTTTCTTTACGTTCAGAGTTTAATAAAGAAATATCGCACATCAACTTAGACACAGTTATGCAACTTATTTAATGGATAATGGTGCTCCTCTAGAAGTAATCCAAAGTTTATTAGGTCATGAAAAAAGTGAAACAACACGTATTTATGCCGAACTAAGTGGAAAACAACGTCTTGAGCATTATAGTAAATTCTTTTAAAATAGGACCTAAATTTCTTTGATAAATTACTTCCCTACCTTAGAAATTAGTTTAATCGTAAAAAACGTGGATGAATTTAGGTTATGTAATATTAAAATACACACCTATTTGTGAATCTTTTCACTTAAACTATACTGCCATTTAGTTTAAGTGTAATACTTCACATATTAAAGGTAAGTTAGTTAGATTTAATCCGTAAATAACGCTGGATCCAAATATTGTTTCAGAGTTACTTGATTTTTCTATATTCATTTTCTATTAATCCAACGATAATTAATTCGTACTGCCATCACTACTTCACAACAAAAAAACGACCCAAACCTGAGTCGTCTAAAATCTACTTACCTATTAATCAACTTATTCCGATACTGCTTCGGAGACTCATTTGCATACTTCTTAAACACCCGACTAAAATAATTCGGATCCTTATATCCAACCTCATAACTAATTTCTTTTAAGTTCAGTCGGTCATCCTGCATTAGCTTCTTCGCTTGTTCAATTCGCACCTTCATCACAAAATCACTAAATGTTTCACCGGTTTTCTTTTTAAACATTTTACTAAAGTAGAACGAATTTAGATTTACATGGTTTGCGATTTGTACGAGCGAGATGTCTTCACGATAATTCTCATATATATAAGCTTTTGCAAGTTCGACAAAATGGTTAATCCTTGTTTCTTTTTCTTTACTCATGATTTGGATTAACTTAATCATCTGCTGTTCAGATATTTTTTTAATTAGGATTACTTCGTCAATATCTGGAAATTCAAATGTAGTTACTTGATAGTTTTGCTGTTGTAGGAGTTGTTCCAGATGATTAAATAAAATGATTAATTCTGCCTTCAATTGCTTTGTATCTAAATTTAGTTCCAGTGTTAAACGGTCATAAATTCGACTAAATTGTTCAAGGGATAAGTCCAAATCAAGCATATTTATCGCGCTGCTAATAGCTAGTAATTCATCATTTGTAATCTTTACAAATTTTGATGAAAGTTTGGTTTCTGAAATCTCGTCTAAACCAGCATTAAATAAATACATTGCTTCAAAATAAGATTTCCTCCAACCTTCGATCCCTTTTTGGATAGATCCAACTTCACATCGAATAGAATATCCTGTTTGTTTTTGAACATATTCTTTTAATTTTTTTGCACTATTTTTAATTTCAATTTCTTGTATTAGGTGTAATCTATTTAATTCTATTGGCTCAAAAATAGCAATTTTACCATCAACAATTGGGCTGACGATACAGTTATTTTCCGACTTCATATAGTGCTTTACACATTCATATATTCTTTTTAAATCTAAATCTTGTAATAGGTCATGTGAATCAATACATACAACTTTACTAAAGCCATACTCTACCTTGAAGTCTAGTAAATTAGTCATTTCATCGGGGCTGATATCCTGGATCGTATTTAACATAATCATTAAAGACAATTCATTTTCTGTTAATGGTCTAAAATGCGAGAGCATTTCAATATGATGTAATTCCTCGACTCTTTTTTGATAATCATGTTCAATTTCTGCAATCAATCCCTTTAATAAGGAAATAATCTGTTCTCTCTTTGCAGGCTTTAAAATGTAATCCTTTACTCCCAATGAAATTGCAGCTTTAGCATAAGAAAAATAATCATATGCAGTTACAATGATTATTTTAGCTAAAGGTAATTTTTTTCTAATTACTTCCACTGCTTCAAGCCCTTGAATACCTGGCATTTTTATATCCATAAAGATAATATCATAGTGATTTTTTTCAGCACATTCTATCGCAACTCGTCCATTTTCAGCGTGATCAATTTTAAATAATTCAGGTAATCCCTTCTTAATCGTTAGCTCTAATCCTTCTCTTTCTAAAGGTTCATCATCTGCGATTAACAATCGGTACATTATGCTTCCTCCTTTCATTATGAACTACACGGTATCGTTAAAATAATTTTAGTTCCTTCATTAATTTTGCTCTCTATTTTCACTATATCTTCTTTTCCATAATATAATTCTAAACGTTTAAATACATTGATTGTACCTAGACCTGTAGATTTTCTTTTTTCATGTAATGTATTTGTTGTATTTAATAAACTGTATTTAACCTCTTCAGTCATTCCTCTTCCATTATCGTAAACGGTTATGACGATCACATCAGTAGATTTTTTTATTTCTAAACCAATAACAGCACCATTTTCCATGTGCTCGATTCCGTGAATAAAAGCATTTTCAAGTAATGGTTGGATTGATAAACATGGAATTAATTGTTCTAGACATTCATCATCAACATTAATCTCGAAACTTACTCGATCTCGAAATCTAGCTTTTTGAATTGAGAAGTATTCTTTAGCATTTAGAATTTCATCTGAAATCGTTACGGCCTCGTCAAGCTTTCGAAGATTATATCTCAATAAATTAGAAGTAGAAATTGTTAAATCACTCGTTTGTTCTGCTCCCTCTATATAAGCCAATTTTGAAATAACATTTAAAGTATTAAATAAAAAATGAGGATTAATTTGACTTTGAAGAGCTTTTAACTCAAGCTCCTTAACAAGACGGTCTTTTTCAACTATTTCTAAATTTTTTGACATTAGAATTTTTAAATTATGCATCATTTCATTAAATATTTCGCCTAGAATTCCAACTTCATCCTTCGTTGATGTAGTAAATGGACCGACTTCAAAATTTCCTTTACCAATTTGTTTCGCCATATAAATGAGCTTATTGATTGGCAGAATAATACTTCTAGACAACCAGATGGCAAAAACGATACTCATGATTGTTGTAATAATAAATAACATTACTCCAAGTTTATTCATAGAGTTCGTATATTTAACGACATTATTATAAATTGGATAATAAGTATTCAATTCAATATCAACTAGATTTTGACTATCCTCTTTGATAAATGAAGCAATCTTTTCTACTTCCTTATACTGTTCAACATAATTTGAATAATTTTTTTGAATGAGACTATTTGTAATGCTGTCTTCTTCTTCCAAAAATGAATTTAGAGTATAGTAATAGTTTTCTATATTCAGTTCATTATTTTTTTTGACACTTTGTTTCATTAATTGGTTTTTTAAGTGTTTTAATTTTTCCTTATGGTTGATTAATAATTTATAGTTTTTTGAATCTTGATATATGATATAGCTACTTAAGAATCGTAAATTTTTATCTGTCTCATTAGAGATTTGTTTATAGATATAAATTTTATCGATCATGAGATTATAGCTTTCTTGTACTTTTTTTCCGCTTTCAAAAATAAAAAATGAAACAAGATTTAGTAGCAAAACAATGATTGGTATAAATATAAATAGCTTAGTACGTATTTTCAATGCCTTACCTCCTGAAGGACATTATCACTAGTAATGACCTCGGTTGGCGTATGATTAATTTTAACAATTTGCTCACCATGTATCGATTTATAGAGCAATTCCACCCCTTTAAACCCCATATCATATGGCTTTTGGACAATTGTAGCTTTAATTTTATGATCAATAATCCCTTTCATTGTTTCCTCTAAACCATCAAATCCATAAATTTGGATTTCACGGTCAAACACATTATTTGTTGCATTTGAAATTCCAATCGCATCTAATGCACTAATACCAACCATTATATTGATATTGTCATATTTACGTAGCATGCGCTCAGCTTGGAGCGATGCCTGTATTTTCGAAATATTCGAACTAGAACGATCAATCACATGCAGATTCGGATATTGATTGATCACATTTAATAAACCATTTAACCTCATCTTTTGGCTTTCAGAGGTTTCACTACCTATAATAATGCCAATATTACCTTTCCCATTCGTCATTTGGGCAACTGTTTGTCCTAACTGAATACCTGCTTTATAATTATCAGTCCCAATATATGATTTTCTTAAACTATCAGGTGCATCGGTATCAATCGTAATAACAGGGATATTTTTCGAAATAGCTTGATTAATAATAGGGGTAAACTTTTTATTATCTATACTTTGTACAATGATTCCATCAACTTTTGAAGCAACCGCTTTTTCTAAAAGCTTTAATTGCTCATCTACACTCGTTCGAAGTGGAGCAACATATTCTATATTAATATCGTATTTTTTCGCACTATCTTTTGCACCCTTATTAACACTTTTCCAATATGGGTTGTCATATTCTTGACCAATTAATATAAAATGTTTTTTCCCAACCTTCTTATCTTCACTAATAGACAAAGACTCAATTGCACGCTCAATTTGATTAGAGCTAGCTTCATATCTTAGAAGAACATAGATGAACAATATTAGTAATATCGTAAAACTTAAAATCCATTTATCGAATTTCATTTTTCTCCCACCTTATATTTCTATCTTATTCATTAATGAATACGTTTACAATATATTATTATTTTGTAGACTATGTTTTCCTAGTGCAATTGCATGAATAATTAACATTCTGTTTTAGATACTAAAAAACTTTAACTTGCCCGCTCAAACAAAAAAGCACACTACATGTGTACTTTTTCAGGTGAATATGACATTCTTTTATGATGATTTCCTTCTTTTTCTACAATATTTCCTAAGAAATACTGCTTTATTACATTATTTAGTTGAATGAATCGGTAAGCTAATTTCAAAGGTTGTTCCTTCATCCTTTTTACTGTGCACTCGAATCTTCCCATTATGTTCCTCTACAATCCACTTGGCTATAGACAATCCTAGACCAATACCTGATTTAGACGTCCGTGATTCATCTTCTTGGAAAAATCGATCAAATATCCTTGATACGTTTTCTTCTTTGATTCCAACTCCACTATCTTGAACTTTTAAAACAATATGATTCTTTATTTGTTCGCAGCTAATTTGAATGGAATCATTTTCTTTTGTAAACTTTAAAGCATTATCGATGAGAATGACAAGTAACTGATGTATTCGCTCTTGGTCACCATAATAAAAATGGGTATTACTTATTAATAATGAAATTTCTTTATTTTGAAATGACACAATTTCAGAGAAGTGAGAAATAACTTCCTCTAATAATTCGTTCAGGGAAAACATTTTTCTGGTCAACTGAATTTGACCTGAATCTGATCTAGCTAAAGTTAACAGACTTGCTACAAGTTTAGAAAGTCTTCTATTTTCTTTTAATAGGATTGAAAAGTCTTGTGCTTTTTCTTCAATTGTAGCATTTGGACTTCTTAATATTAGCTCTAGTCTTGATTGAATAACGGTTAGTGGTGTTCGTATTTCATGGGATGCATCTGATACAAATTCTTGTTGCTTTTGCCATGCGTTTTTGATGGGAATTAGCGCACGATCCGCAAGAATGTTACCAGCTATCACAGACAAAATACTACCAATGACCCATCCAACAATTAAGATAATTAACAAGGTGTCTAATAGCTCTTTTTCAGAATCTATATTTCGTAGAAGCTGAAGTGTTATTTTTCCGTGCCTAGTATCACCTTGAATAGAAATCGTTCGGTAGTTCATGTTACCAACTTTATCATCATACAGCTCATTGATTTTTTTAGGATATTTCAGTTCCTCTTCTAAAAAAATTGCATTTGCACCTGGCAACGGATTAGTGCGTTGTTTATTCTCATCCCATATGATCATTAATAATCTAGGATCTCGATTTGCAATTTGCAAGCCAGCAGGATTATCACTTTTTTGAATCCGTTCGATTGTCCATAATAAAGATTGGTCAACGTCCTTGTACAAACGAGTATTTGTATATGTGAAGATAATGACGGACAGTATACCAATCAATAGGCTAAATACAACTGAATTTATGATTGTTAACCGAATTTTTGTTTTCTTAAACATACTTCACCTAATCTTCTTTCATAATATATCCAATACCTCTTACTGTTTTTATGGCAGTACCATAATTGAATGGTTCTAACTTTTTACGAAGCTGATGTACATATACTTCAACGATTGCGACGGTTGTATCAGAGTCAAATCCCCACACTCTATCAAAAATTTGCTCCTTCATTAAAATCTTACCTTGATTCTGTATTAAATACTCCAATAATTCAAATTGCTTAATTGTTAAGTGAATCGTTTCTCCATTTACTTCCACTGGATGTTCCTTCCCTTTTAACACAATACCTTCATATTTTAATGAACTATCAATTGATAGTTTTCCACTTCTTCTTAAAAGAGCGTAAATACGAGCAAGTAATTCTGGGCCTTGAAAAGGCTTAACAAGATAATCATCTGCACCTAAATTCAAGCCTTCAACTCGATCCTCAAGAGCATCCTTAGCAGTCAAAAATAAGACTGGTGTAAGTATACCTTCTTCTCTCAAATCCTTTACAATCTCAAATCCATTTTTATATGGTAACATCACATCTAATACAATTACATCATATATATTTTGCATTGCTAAAAATAATCCTTCATCACCATCTAAAGCCGAATCAACTGTAAAATCAACCGATAATAACTCGACAATGGATGTTAAAACTTCCTCATGATCTTCTACGACTAATATCTTCATTTATCTTCCTCCATAATGCTAAAAAAGAAGCGCTCCAAAAGGTTACGCTTCATTTCATTATTTACTCAAATCGTAATGCTTGAATCGGTCTCATATTAGAAGCTTTATATGCTGGGAATACGCCGAAAATCACCCCAACCAATAAAGAGAACGTAAATGATAAAACGATGACAGGAATTGAGAAAGAAATGGCTGTTCCTGAAATCAATGAATATATCTTCGCCAAGCTTACACCTAAGCCTACTCCTATCATACCACCAAACGAACTTAATACGATGGACTCAATTAAAAATTGTAGCAAAATATCAATTTTTTGAGCACCAATAGCTTTTCTAATTCCAATTTCTTTTGTTCTCTCTGAAACTGAAACTAACATAATGTTCATAATTCCAATCCCACCAACAATTAATGAGATACATGCAATTCCACCTAACATAATTGACATTGTATTTGAAACTGAGCTAACAGTGTCAATGACATCTTGTTGGTTTGTAACGGTAAAATTATCCTGGCTACCTCCAAATAACACCGATAGTGAGCTCTCTATATTAGCTTTCGCAAAGTTTACCATATTTTCATTTTGAGCTTGAACGTAAATTGAACTGATTGTTGTATTTTGAAGTAATCTCTGTGCTACTTTAATTGGAAGTAACACCGTACTATCACCACTTTGTCCTAAAGAGCTACCGCTTGATTCAAGTACTCCGACTACTTTATATGAAGTTCCATTAATTTGTACTGACTCACCAATCGGATTTGATAGTCCAAATAACGTTGTCGCCGTATCTGTACCTAGAATAGCAGTTTTTAACCTCTCCTCATTATCAAAATCTGTAAAAAATCGTCCTGAGCTTACTTTCACATTTCTTACATCTTGATAAGAGCTCGTAGTACCAGTCACTGAAACTTCTGAAGAAGTCTTTCCATTTTTGACTGTAACTCGTCCAGATACAACCGGTGCTACTTCTTTTACGCCACTTAATTCTTTTAATGTCGATATATCTTTCTCTTTAAATGAAGTTGAGTCCGTATTATAGAAATTTACAGTTAATAAATTTGTACCGAGTTCACCAATTTGATCCGAAATTTGCTTACTAGACCCTTGGCTGATTGATACCAAAATAATCACCGAAGAAACCCCTATAATCATACCTAACATTGTTAAAAATGCTCTTAGTTTATTACTAACTATACTTTTTACTGCCATTTTGATTAATTGTGACATTCCCAAGTGACATTCCTCCTTCCTCACTTAGGCATCCGTCCTCAATTCTTACGACTCTAGAAGCTTCCATCGCTATTTTTTCGTCATGTGTGATGAGTATAATCGTATGTCCCTCTTTATGAAGTTTTTTCATTAAATCTAATATTTCTCTACCCGTCTTTTGATCTAATGCTCCCGTTGGTTCATCTGCTAATAAAATATCTGGTCTACCTGCAAGAGCCCTTGCAATTGCTACCCTTTGTTGCTGACCACCAGAAAGCTGTGATGGAAGATGATGCATTCTCTCTTCCAACCCAACTTCTCTTAAAACTTGAATTGCCATATTTGTTCGATCTTTTTGCGAAAGTCCTCTATAACTTAAAGGTAATTCGACGTTTTCTAATGCACTTAATTTAGTTAATAGATTAAAGTTTTGAAAGATAAATCCAATTTTTTGATTACGAATAAGTGCTAGTTCTCTATCATTCATATCCTCAATTGCTTCTCCATCAAATAAATAACTCCCTGAATCTGGCTGGTCTAAACAACCAATCATATTCATAAAGGTTGATTTCCCCGAGCCTGAGGGTCCTACGATCGCTACGAAATCTCCTTTATTAATCGTGATTGAAACATGCTTTAACACCTGGAGCGTTTCTCCACCAAATTCATAATATCTGTTCATATCTGTTATTTGGATTAGATCCTTACTTTCCACTGTTACCACCACCACGGATCATCATTCTTTGACTACCTTGTCCACTTGGACCTGAAAAGTTTCCTCCCATTTGGAATCCGCCACCTGGGCCAAAGTTATTCGTATTAGACGATTGAAGTTGTGGTAATACGACCTGCTGACCAGCTTGAATACCTGATATAATTTCAACGTAGTTTTCATTCGTAATTCCGGTCTTAACTTCAACTGTACTTGTAGTTGCTTGAGCTTCTGAATTCGAAGAAGAAGTATCATTTACGATAACGTATTTTACATTATTACTTGTATTAATTGCTTCAACTGGAACATATGTTACATTTTCTTTCTTTTGAACTAAGACAGCAGATTCTGTAGTCATACCAACTTTTAAATTATTTGATTTATTTAGTCTAACTTTTACATTGAAAGTAGAAACGCCATTTGAAACTTCTCCCTCTTTTGAGACCTCACTAACTTTCCCTTTATATGTTGTATCTGGAAAAGCACTTACATCAACCGTTACACTTTGTCCAACTTTTACTTTTGCGATATCTAGTTCATCAACACCAATTGTTGTTTCTAAATTTTTATAATCTGTAATATGCATGACAACTGTCCCTTGATTCACCATATCTCCTTCTTCAACCGCAATAGAAGTGATTGTTCCTGAAAATGGAGCTTCAATTGAATCGCTACCATCTGTAAAACTGATTAGCTCATCTCCTTCTTCTACTGTTTCATTTTTTGAAACAAGAATTTCATCAACTTCAGAATTTGTTTCTGACATCAGATCTTCACTATTCGTTGCTGCAATCGAACCTGAACCACTTACTTTTACTTCTAATGTCCCTTTTTGTGCAACCTGTGTTCTTGTAATTGTTGAAGTTTCTTGTGCCTTTGGTTTTAAATAAAAATATCCACCCGTACCCGCACAAATAATGATCACTAATATTCCGATAATCCACTTTTTCATTTCTTCTCCCCCCTTAGTTATTAGATGGTTGTCCTTGATTTTGTTGATTGAACATATCACCATTAGGAGCATTGAAGTTACCACCATTAGGGAAGTTTGTTCGGATCATTTGATTACGATTCATGTCTTTAAAGCTTAAATACCCAATTCCAGCTAAACTAAAAATACCAATCACTAAATTAACGATTAATAAGATTGAAATTAATTTAGGGTTCATCTCTAAACTTGATTTATTTCTTGCTTTTTTCTCCAATTTATTCAACTTTTGTGTAATCTCATTTGTTTCCATGTTTTGCATACATAACACTCCTTTTAATTGATTAATTGCATTATGTTATAGATTCCTTAATTTTTACTTAAGATTGTTTCAGCTTAAAAAAATATTGATTATAGTGAGGATTCTTTTGTTTTCTCTTTGTGAACCAAAATCTTAAACAAGCATGACTAACGTAAAAGTAGACAAAAAAAAGAAGCTATTTTTTAATAGCTTCTTTTTTATCCTAGTTTTACTTTCCGAACAACTTGTATTTTTACGTGTTTCGGGATATCCCCTTTAATAGTCAATTCTCCATTTTGTAATTGAATCTTTGCGCCCCATCCATTTTTATACTTTTTAATTTTCACATGAAGAAGTCGAATTTCAACTAATCCTAGCCCTGATTTGTTTTTTACTTCAAGCTCTTGTGTTCTAGCATTTCCAATATTATGTAGAAGAAGTTTAACTTTTATGATTGGCTCTTCTCCACTTTTTACAATTACATATGCGTTACCCATTTCATCTTCTTTAAATTGATCGTATGATACTGAAAAACTATTTGTACTTAAGTAAATCTCTCCCTGCTCATTCACTTTATAAACTGGTGTAAACATATGTCTCTTCTCCTTGTTGTAAACTTAATTATGTATAAAACAACATATCTACAATAAAAAATTGACGTTAAAATAATGAATTATTTAAACGTCAACTCTAATAATAGTATGGCTTAACTATTTAAAAATGTACTTTCCAATATTTAATAGGTTTAAATAAATATCTTATATTTTTGTAAACAAAGATTATATAAGTTTAGTCAATTTTATGTGTAAATGCAATTTTTAAGTACTTTTTTTCACAACGTTTTTTTCAAAAATTTATGGATAATTTTTCACCAAAAACTTTGGTTTTATCCATAGATATTTCATCATAAATATGCTATTGTTCATATGAATTATTTAAAAATTTAAAATCAACTAAATATCTTATAATTTTATCAGTATTCGAACTCATTTAATAACATTAATAAAGGAAGAAGGAAAATCAGTTGATTTACAGTAAACAGGACGTTCTTCATAACGAATCCCAGAGCATAAAAAACGGGGCTGCACAAACGATTGCACTTAGCTTGTCTAATAACTATTTTATTTTGTTTGCGATTGCAATATTAGGTGCTTCTAATTATCAAGTAAGTTTAATCTCTTCATTGCCTTCAATTGTAGGAATGGCTGCAATGCTTCCAGCTGCTTTTATTGTTAATAAGCTTGAAGAAAAAAGAAAATTCACAGCTTACTCCATTCTATTTACGCGCTTGTTTCTTCTTCTAATGGTATTTCTTCCATTAATAAAATCAGATCATATTGCCTGGTTTTTTGTAATTTTAATTGCAATAATGAATTTGCCAGGAACGTTTATGAATTTAAGTTGGCAGGCTTTTATTGGAGATTTGATACCTGCAGAACGAAGAAATCTATTTTTTGGTCAACGAAATAAGGTTCTTACATTAATCGGCATGATTGCAACCCTCATTGTTGGATTATGCATGAAAGCCTATCACTCTTCTAATGCACTTCCTTATCAATTATTATTTTTAGTTGCATTTATTTTTGGGATGTTTGAGTTATATTATATTTTGAAGCATAAAGAAGAAAAGACAAATCTTCAACTCACAGAGCACTATTCTCCTTTTTCAAAGCATCTTTTTCAATACAAACCATATGTAACTTTTTTGATTTGTGCTCTATTCTTTAACTTTGCCTGGCAAATGGCATGGTCACTTTTTTCGATTTATCAAATTCGAATTGCACATGCAACTGCGTTTTGGGTCAGTTTATTTACTGTAAGTAATCAATTATCACAAATTGTTAGTTACCCATGGTGGGCAAAAATGGCAAATCGCTATAGTAACACCCAACTGTTAATTTGGATTTCAATTGGAATGGCTACAGCACCAATTTTAAACATTCTTTCAACTAATTTTATTTACTTATTTATCGTCAATTTCTTTTCAGGCTTTTTCGTATCTGGAACTGTCTTAATTCTATTTAATAGTTTATTAGACGCAACTGAAGAAGACCATCGTACTTCCTATATTGCCAACTATAACTTTTTACTCTCAATTATTGCATTTATAGCACCTCAAGTTGGCGTATTTTTGCTTGAATCTTATAGCATGAATTTTGCAATGATTATTTCCACAATCTTTAGAGGTCTTGCAGGTATTCTCTTTGGCATAATGGCATATAGAATGACACAATCAAAACAATTAGATTATAAGCAAGATAAAATTTCAATGTAAGTTCATTATTATTTCTATTATTTCCAAAAAGAGGAGTTCTACTTAATGAACTCCTTTCAGACTGCCTGCCAAACGCTCGCTTTCTTCGCCTGCTTGCGGTGCTCATTACCGTCAAAGGTAACTCCGCTCCTCATCCGGCTCCTGAGCCTCGAAAGACAAGCGTTTTCAATCAGTCTGAATCTCTTAGTTTTTATACTTTGTCTAAAACTGTAAAGAGTTCTATTTAAAAGACTCTTTTTTTTGATTTACCCATTATTCTTAACTGCTTTTATCATTAAAAATCTTGGTTCCCTTGATAATGTAAGATAAGCTTTTGGATTTATATTTTTCAGTTCAGGTATAGGTTGTGGTTCGATAAGAGAAGATAGCGTAAAGTGATTTACCGTTGATTGGATGATTTCATGTAGTGGTCTTCTATAAAAAACAACTTCAATATCTTTGCCTGCTTTCGTCCACTGATCAGTGAGTAACTCTTTTGAAAAGTAATTTTCACTTTTAAATATCGTGTAATCTGATAATGGATGATGAACTGAGAACAATAATATTCCATTTGGCTTAAGTACTCGCTTAAACTCTGTAAATACTGAATCCCAATCTTTTATGTAGTGTAGGGTTAAAGAACTAATAATGATATGAAATGTTTCATTTTGGAATGGAAGTGTCTCCTCTAAGTCATGGCATAATATGTTAGCCTTATTTCCTACTCTTCGTTTTGCAGCTTCAACCATGCTTTGACTAATATCAATTGCAGTCACAGCTGCGCCTCTTTTTAAAAGGGCATCAGTGTACCAGCCTGCAGCACAACCAGCATCTAAAATTTGATAATTCTCGAGATTCTTTTCTAACTCTAACATCATCGCAGGTCTTTCATAGTGTGTATTATACGGGCTTTCGTGGTCTACTGTATTTTCATAAGCAACAGATAATTGGTTAAAAGATTCAATCACTTGTTTTTTCATTTACACTCCTCCTTACAAGTCAATATCTTCTAGTCGACAATCAATACTATATCATGATACGAATTGCAATGAAAAAGAGAGCTTTTTAACAAACTCTCTTTTCTGGGGTATATTATGATTTTTAAATGCTTATTAAACAGGTCTTACTTTTCAACCTCTTCGCGTAAGTGCTCTACAGGAATTTCATAACATGTTAATTGTGAACCTAAAATGATGCTATTTTCATTTGAAGCTTGCTGTTCTTGTCTTTTTGCATGCGCTGATTTAAAAGAATCTGAATTTACCCATCCTTGGAAATGTTCCATTGCTTCCCAAGTTGTACATACTCTCACTTCATCGTACTCTTCTAAATCCATTGTTTTTAGAACTTGCATTCGGATAAAACCTGGAAACTTATGAATCCCTTTTGAGATTTTAAATCGTTCAATTACTTCATCTCCATGTCCTTTTACGACACGAATTGTATTTGTTGTCATAATCATTTTTAATGTCCCTCCTCTATATTATTGAAATTGACTTACTTCATTAACTATGTATTCGTAAACGTTCTTCTTCTTTTAATTTGCCAACATTTCTGATTGGTAAAAAAAATGGTCGATCCCCATCTTTAAATATCTCTACATCAATCTCAAATATATCATGGAACATCTCTTTGCAGATCACATATTCTGAATTTCCATTTCCATCATATTCAATGCAACCATTTTTCAAGACCATTAATCTGTCACTATAATTGGCAGCCTGATTGATATCATGTAACACCATAACAATTGTCATGCCAAAACGATCATTTAACATTTGAATCAGTTCCATTACTTCTAATTGATGTGCGATATCTAAAAATGTAGTTGGTTCATCTAATAATAACACATTAGGACGTCCCGCTATTGCCATAGCAACCCAAGCTCTTTGTCTCTCTCCACCTGATAATGATTGAAGAAATCGAAATTCATAAGATTGTAAATTCGTTACTTCTAGTGCCCAATCAATAATTTTTTCGTCTTCAAAATCTAATTTTTGAAACCAACCTTTATGTGGATTTCTAAGGTAACAGTCAAATCATTAAAACTACAATTTTAACGACTAATTACTCTTTTAAAAAAAGAAATGGGTGTATGAACTTTCTCTTTTTTTTACTTTTTACCTTAAAACAAATTAATTCATTATTATTTCTCTTGCTTCAACATAAATTTGATAATATTAAAGTAAAACAAGAAAGGGATCATGATATGACAATTACGTTTCGATTTTATGAGAACTCTTCGGACCTCGATTTGCAATATTCTTTTTGGAATCAAATGACAAAAAACTTACCATTTGCATGGAAGCCAACATTATCCCCTAAACTATATGAGTCTCAAGTTGATTTTAATAAAAAGTCACGTGTATTCGCTTTTGAAAATGAAAGACTAATTGGATATATGAGCTTCTCAGGAAAAGGCGATTTTGTTTCGCTAGGATACCCTTGGGTTTTACCAGAATTTGAAGGTTCTGTTCAGGATGAATTATTTGGGAAAGTTTTAGACTTTGCGAAAAGTGACGAGTATGGTGGGAAAGTTTTCGCGCAGAGATTTAGAAGCCAGTGGAATAAACAAATAGACTATTTTTTATCAAAGGGGTTCCAAATTACAATCG
>Ga0209676_1001059_pt1 | contig 31510 bp, 27 predicted proteins | sample AraplaCvi_mLB_r2_FD_184282 | JGI IMG/M metagenome (GOLD analysis project Ga0209676, IMG submission 184282) | Arabidopsis root microbial communities from North Carolina, USA - plate scrape MF_Cvi_mLB_r2 (SPAdes) (version 2) | ecosystem: Host-associated > Plants > Roots > Endosphere | place: USA... | reverse complement strand
TGCCGGTCATCTCATCAGGACATATCAGCGAGAGCCGGGATGACCAGCGCGCCGAACTGGTGGCGATGGCCAAGACAGGGATCGACGCGCTTGTCCTTGTCAGCAACAGGCTCGACACAAGGAATGAAGGAACCGCAGCATTTCGCTCCAGCCTCGACGCGATCTTGAGTTGGCTTCCGAGCGACCTACCCCTCGGTCTGTACGAATGCCCGGCACCCTATCGCCGTCTCTTGAGCGATGACGAGTTCAAACTGTGCCGCGACACCGGCCGCTTCGTAACGCTGAAGGATGTCTCCTGCGATCTCGAAACGGTCAAGCGGCGCGTCGCGCTCTCCGGGGACTCCGGCTTTGCAATTGTTAACGCCAATGCCGCCATCGCAGCAGCCGCCATGCGCGCAGGTTCGAAAGGCTTTTCTGGCGTCTTCACCAATATCCACCCCGACCTCTACGCTTGGCTTTACAAGCACGCTGCCGAAGAAAGCGATCTGCGCCGCGAACTTGAAATCTTCCTGGCGATGGCGGCGATGGCCGAGCCGATGGGCTATCCCGGTCTTGCCAAGGTTTGGCACAAGCGTCTTGGCACGTTCGAGAGCGTCCATTCTCGCGTGACAGATTATGACATTGCCGAGCGGCACTGGGCAGTCATGGATCTGTTGGACCATATTCAGCAAGGGACGGAACGGTTCCGCGAGCGGATCAAGCGGGTTTCCTAACGAGCACCGTCGAATCTTCAGGGCGTCGCAAAGAGCGCCACGCCCTGAAGAACAGCAATTCTCCGCGAAACGCGCTTTTGTCGATGCGGTCACCATCGGACGATCCCGACCCTTCCGTCTTTCGAGCGCAGCCGTTCAAGAGGCAGGACATGTCCCTTACTTTAATAGCATCTGACCTGATTGCACTGGCTCATCAGCTGCGCAGGCTCCGCAGTGATGCAAGCCAAATTCCGACGGATCAACTCGTGTCTGTGCCGACAGCGCTTGAGGACGCAAAAGAGGTACAGAGGCAACTGTCGAAACTCGAGGGAGCAGACGTCCCTGCGTGGAAAGTGGCCAAATCGCCCGAGGGCGAACCTGTGGTCGCTCCGCTTCATCCATACTTCGATGATCCTTCCGATGCGGTCATTGCATGGCGAAAAGGCATGAAAATCGAGATAGAAATTGCCGTGGAGCTTTGCCAGGATCTTCCTGTCCGGCTCGACACATCCTATCACCGAGCCGACATCGAGGCCGCAATTTCAAACGTGTACCTTGGTGCGGAACTGGTTTGGAGTGGCATTTCGGAAGGCGCCAACATTTCCTTCCCGGCCTTCCTGGCGGACCGCCTGGGAAACGTCGGTTACGTAAAAGGGCCAGTCCTGACCGTGGCGGCTCTTCACCCTGGTTCGGCTTTCCCCCTTAAGCTCTGGCTCAACAAACAACTCGCTTTCGACGCCGCTGGAAAGCATCCGACGAAGGATGTGCTCACCTGGCTCTGCGAGTACGCGAACAATCGATCGAGGCCTGCCGAAGTGCTCAAAGCGGGCTCGACTATCACGACGGGAAGCCTCTGTGGCGCACTCGAAGTTCCCGATCCGGGCGACGTATCCGTCCAACTGGGCGAGCACGTTTTACTGGATTTCACGCTGTCGTAAGCCTTTTCAAACATGCCGAAAGGAGCCTGAGGCAATGAAGTTGAATGCTCTATACGAGCTTAGTTCTCGTTCGCCGCCGGCACGAGATATTGCTCCTCCAGGCTTCCAAACGTTCCACGCACTCCCTGAGTGTTTAATTTCAACATTGCTTAGATGTCGCGCTGAAAACGACTAGGAGACGTCAATGATCATCAACACTTTTTCCTACCTTTGGAAATCCACTGCTATAGAGGCGATGTCCGAACTCATCAGCCATGGCTTTTCGGTATTTGAAGTTCCCGTGAGTTCCCCACACTGCTGGCCGGACGAAATGTCGAAAAGTTCGCGTTCGGACGCGAGAAAGCAACTTCAGGACAACGGGGCGAGCGTCAGGTCGCTGAATGCTGGGGGATACGATATCAATCTCGCCAGCCCAGGCGCAAATATGAGGCGTAAAAGTACTGACCATATTAAGGACGTCATCCAACTGGCGGTCGATTGGGGGGTAACCGACGTCGTGATTTCCCCGGGAACGCGACGTCCGATGATTTCTCCAACAATTCCGCAAACCCTCGGATGGCTATCTGAGAGCCTTGATGTGCTCCTGCCCGTTGCCAAGCAAGCCGGCGTGCGTCTTCTCATGGAGAACACGCCATATTGCTTCAGGCCGACGATCGGTGAGCTCGTCAGCCTCGTTGAGGAAATCAGAAGCGAGAACCTGAGTATCGTTTATGATGTCGCAAACGCTGCCTATATCGGCGAGGATCCGGTAGCCAGCCTTCAATCGCATCACGCTCACATAGGTCTCGTGCACATCTCGGATACGGGCACGGACGTGTGGGGTCATGATCCAATCGGCACAGGCATTATAGATTTCGTCGGACTGGGACGCGCCGTCGATTCAGTTTTTAGTGTCGATCGCGTCGTTCTAGAGGTCATTCGCGAAGAAGAACCACTGCTGGAAGTCAACAACGCGCTGCAGGAACTCAAAAAGAGGGGCTGGCGCCTCGATTGATGAAGCCGGTTTCGCGACCACGCTGGGCGCGCGAAATTCGCGTTTGAAGGAGGGAAAGCTTGCCCGGAAACCATCTGAAGCAGTGGATACCCCTAGCCATAAGAATGTGCACGAGCGTTTCAGGCCCCTCTGGTTAGACGCCGGCGCGCCAGTCTGGGGCTAAACATCGTCGCAATCTATCTAGAATCGCATTGCGATCTGGAAGCGAATTCCATATTATCTTGCAACAACAGTTGGAGAAACGTCCATGAAGGTCTTAGTTAGTGGCGGAAGCCGCGGGATTGGCGCAGCGGTTTGTATCCGTATCGCCGAAGCGGCTGCAGCAAGGGGCGAGCGTGCTCAGATCGCCGTTTGTGGTCAGGGTTCATCCGAAGGGCAGGAGGACGTTGCACGTTCTGTGCGCGCACTGGGAGGCGACGCTATCGCGCTATCGGGCGACCTGGGCAATGTCGAGGTGGCCCCGCGCCTTGTGGAAGCCGCGGTATCGGAATTCGGTGGCCTGGACGCTCTGGTCGCCAATGCCGGCGTAGCAAGCCCAGGAAATATCTGTGATTTGTCGGTTGCCGATTGGGATAACATGTTCGCGGTCAACCTTCGCGGAGCGTGGCTTTTAGCCAAATACTGCTACCCGCATCTGAAGCAGAGTCGGGGTGCGGCGTGCTTCACATCGTCAATGTCGGGGCAGGTACCTCATGCCGGATCAGGAGCCTATAGTCCAAGCAAAGCGGGCTTGAGCATGCTTGCGAAAACCCTCGCCTTGGAATGGGCGCCAGATGGCATTCGTTCGAACATCGTCTCGCCGGGTATGACCCACACGCCAATGTCCGAGAAGATGTACGCCGATCCAGCGATCAAGAGTGCAAGAGAGGCTCTGATCCCGCTGTCGAGAATCGGGGACCCCAAAGATATAGCAAACGCAATCGAGTTCCTGATAAGTCCGCTTGCATCTTACATCACCGGTCAAGACCTCTGCGTCGACGGTGGCTTTTCAAAATCAATCCTGAGCCACATTCCTGGGCGTCCAAGCTCAAAACCATAGTCGGCAAGTTCGCCCGTCTGAAGCCTGCGCAAAGCACTCCTAGACCCTCTGGGCCTAGCTGAGGGGCGCGAATGCGGACCCACACGGACGAACTCAACCTGAACGAAACAGGAGGCTCCGTATGCTGAATAGGCGTCAGATATTGGAGAGCGCCGCTGCAAGCAGCCTTCTGTTTCTCACAGATCGGCGCGCCTTTGCGCAAACCGCGACCGTCTATCCTGGCGGATACACGGTGCACTCAGGGCCGGGCCCGGAGAGCAAACCCAGCTTCGTCAAGGTTCGCGAAGGCCGGCTGGAGGGTATTCTCAGCCCCGAGGGATTACGCTATTTCCGTGGCACGCATTCTTACGATTAAATGCCAAACGAAACGCCGGAAATTGACCAGAGGCGGTGCAAACGGTCAGCCGAGAGAATGCGAGGCCAAGGCATAGACAACCGGGCCGCCGTCGAGCCCCGTACCGTAAACGGCCTCTTCCCGGGTCACCATGGTCATTACCGTATTGTAGACACCGAGGCCGCATTGCTGGACGAAGGATGCAAAGGCGCCGCTGTCCAAATGCGTGTCGATACGCAGGAAGCCGCCGACATGGGCAGCGACATGCGGGTGGGTGACCCGGATCGCATCGGCATCGCAAGTGGCAACGACCGGGCCGACGACATGCCCGCGCCCGAAACGTCGGCGCATCGAATAGGCACGTAGCTTCTCACCCTCGTAAAGACCATAGGTGATGGAACTGTCGAATAGCCGCAGGAGATGCTGGCGGCGAGCCGCACCGAAAGCCGGTGCATCGAGCGCGATGATCGCCTCCAGGTCGCCGCGATCGAGCCGCCGCATGGCGAGCCCGGCTTCGATGGGCGCAATCGGCGCCGGCGCAAGCGCAGTTCCCTGGCACTGATAGACTGTGCCCTTGGGAATAAAGCCGAGCGAGACATAAAGCCGCCGGGCTTCGCGCGTGGAGTTCAGCCGAAGACAATCGTGACCGCAATCAGTCATGATCCGCTGCATCAGCCATTTGGCCGCGCCATTGGCCTGCAGCCTGGGTGATGTGACCAGCATTCCGAAGGTAGCGAAGCTTTCGCCGTGGGGGAACCACATGGCGGAGGCGCCGACCCGGCCGATTTCGTCCAGTGCCACGTAGCCTTTGCCGATGTCTAGCAGGTGCTGCCAGTCGGCAGCTCGGTGAGGCCAGCCGACGGAAATCGACAATGCCTGCAACTGTGAAATTTCGACATTCGCGATGTCGACGAAGCGCATCTCGAAATTATCGACATTCAATGTCCGAGGTAAATCGCTATCCATCATTTGTCCAGCCGAACCGACACACCCTCCTCCGGACAATGCGCCCGGATATCCCTACGGTTATCCTAATCATCATCCGACGGAACATTTCACTGCTGAAGCGCGATGCAGCACAAGATTTGACCGTATCCCTTCCGCTTTCGGCAGCCATTTCATCTGCATCGCTCTAACCTTGATGCTTGAGATTGGCTCACCTGCTCTGCGCAAGCCCGGTTCGCGGAGGCACGTTCACGCTGTCTGGAGGCAGAAACGATGGCGATGCGCACCCTGGACATTTTGGAAAAGCTGGTCGGCTTTCCATCCGTCGTCGGCACGCCGAATGGCGAGATCGTCGAATGGATCGCCGATTATCTCAAATCCCTAGGTATCCGGGCGCATGTCCTGCCCGGTCCGGAAGGTGACAGAGCAAATCTATTTGCAACGATCGGACCGGTAGACAGACCGGGTTATATCCTCTCCGGCCATATGGATGTCGTTCCTGCCGCCGAGGCCGGCTGGAACAGCGATCCCTTCCGCACACGGATCGAGGACGATAGGATCTACGGCCGCGGCACGAGCGACATGAAGGGGTTTCTGGCCGCTGTCCTTGCTGCCGTGCCGGCAATGCTTTCCAGGCCGCTTTCCCGCCCTATCCAACTCGCCTTCTCCTATGACGAGGAAGCCGGTTGTCGCGGCGTGCCGCATCTGCTGGCCCGCCTGCCGGATCTGTGCACGTCACCCCTTGGGGCCATCATCGGCGAGCCGAGCGGAATGCGGGCAATCTTGGCGCATAAGGGCAAGGCCGCAGCCCGGCTGACGCTCAAGGGCCGCTCCGGCCACTCTTCCCGGCCGGATCTTGGCCTCAATGCCATCCATGCAATGACCGAAGTGCAGCAGGCCGCGGTCGCGGCTGCCGAAACCCTGACCCAAGGCCCGTTCGAGGCGGAATTCGAGCCGCCCTATTCGTCGCTTTCGATCGGCAGGATCAGCGGCGGCCAGGCCGTCAACATCATTCCCGAGCTTTGCAGTATCGAACTGGAGGCGCGCGCGACTTCTTCGGTCAACCCGGAAACCCTGCTTCAGCCAGTGCGCACCGCAGCCGAAAAGCTGGCGGCACGAGGTTTCGGCGTCGATTGGGAGATCTTGAGCAGCTATCCGGCGCTGCTTCTTTCCCGCGGTTCACCGCTTGCCGGCCTCCTGCAGGATCTGACGGGATGCGCGCCGCTCGCCGCCGTCAGCTATGGAACCGAGGCCGGCCTTTACCAGCGGGCGGGAATGGATGCGATCATCTGCGGGCCCGGCGACATTGCGCGGGCGCACAAACCTAACGAGTTCATCGAGACCGGCGAGCTCGCCGCCTGCCAGGCGATGATCGAAGCCCTCGGCGACAGGTGCCGAGCCGAAACCTGACGGCCCAGAACCGGAGCACAGAATGACATTCCTCTTCAACTCTGACACCGCCCGCGGCCAAGTCTTTCGCGATGTCTTCGCCCGCGAACTGCCGGACCTGCCGTTTTCCATGGATGCTGCTTCGGTCGATCCAGACGCCGTCCGCTACATCATCACCTGGACGGTACCGTCCGATCTGGCGCGCTACCGCAACCTGGAAGTTATCTTTTCGATCGGCGCCGGCGTCGATCAGTTTCAGGCGGCCAAGATCCCCCATCATATCCGGATCGTGCGAATGATCGAGGACGGCATCATCCGCATGATGCAGGAATATGTCACGCTCGGCGTGTTGGCTCTGCACCGCAACCTGCCCGTCTATATCCAGCAGAAAAAGACCGAACTCTGGCAGTCCCTGCCGCCGGTGCAGGCCAGCGACCGCCGGGTCGGCATATTGGGGCTCGGCAGCCTGGCCCAGGCATCCTTCGACCGATTGAAGCCTTTCGGCTTTCAGCTTGCCGGATGGAGCCGCTCGTCCCGCGAGATCGACGGGGTGCGCTGCTTCAGCGGCCCGGCCGGCCTGACGGCCATGCTGGCCGAAACAGATATCCTGATCTGCCTCCTTCCTCTCACCGACGAGACCCGCGGCTTCCTCAATGCCGATCTTTTCCGCCAGCTTCCGGAAGGCGCCGGCCTCGTTCAGGTGGGGCGCGGACCACAGCTGGATTACCAGGCGCTTATCGACGCACTCGACAGCGGGCATCTGTCTGGCGCCGTCATCGACGTCACGGACCCGCAGCCTCTGCCGCCCGGTCATCCGCTCTGGCGGCATGAGCGGATCATCATCACGCCCTATACCGCCAGCGTCACCCAACCCCAGACCGCAGCCCTTGCCGTCGCGGACAATATCAAGCGGCTTCGCGCCGGGCTCGATCCGGTCGGCCTCGTCGACCGCCGACGCGGCTACTGAACACTCAACCCTAAAGGAACAGCAATGTCGCTTCTCAAGACCATCGAACACAACCCGTCCTTCGCGCCGCGGGAGGACAAGCCGACAGCCGAACGGCTGATCTCCGGCAGCCCGGAATTCAAGACCTGGGCACAGGACGCGTCCCATGACGAACTCGTCCGCACCGGCGTCTGGGAGGCAACGCCCGGCCTCACCCATTCGATCAAGGGAACGACCTTCGAATTCTGCCACATCATTTCGGGCGTCGTGGAAATCACGCCGAAGGATGGCGAGCCGGTGACCTATAAGGCAGGTGACAGCTTCGTCATGAAGCCGGGCTTCGTCGGCACCTGGAAGACGATCGAAACGGTACGCAAGATCTACCTCGTCGTGACGCCCAAGGCGTGATCCGGCGGCTTGCCAAACAATACGCCGTATGGCGCGGCTAAAACGGATTTTTCAGCCGCGCCAACTCCCTCTACCGGATCACGCAGATGTGCCGATACGGTAGCATTCTAGTCAGATGATCGGAGATAGACCGATGAGCCTTAGTTTTGATCCTGACAGCCTGTCGTTTCCAACAGGACATTTCATCGGAGGCAAATTCGAGACTGCCGACGGCGTCATTCCTATGCATCGGCCCTCCGATGGCAAGGCCTATGCCGATTGTCCGGTCGCCGACGCCGATCTGGTCGATCAGGCCGTGCAGACGGCCAAAAAGGCCTTGAAGGACAGCAACTGGGGCGGAATTCGCCCGCGCGAGCGGTTGAAGGCATTGCATCGCTGGGCGGATCTGATCGAACAGAACGCCGTGGAACTCGCAAAACTGGAGGCCGTTTCCTCTACGCGGCCTGTCGGCCATCTGGTCGATGGTGACGTCGGTATTTCGGCCGAACAAATCCGCTTCTTCGCTGAATTCGCAGACAAGGAAGGCAGCGATCTCGTGCCGACCGACGACGGCAATCTCGGGATGATCATGACCGAGCCCTATGGTGTCGTCGGCGCCATCACGCCCTGGAATTTCCCGATCAACATGGCAGCCTGGAAGCTCGGCCCGGCGCTTGCAGCCGGCAATGCGGTGGTGCTGAAACCGTCCGAAATGACACCGTTCTCGACCATCCGGCTGGCGGAGCTCGCGGTTAAGGCCGGCATTCCGGCCGGGTTGATCAATATCGTCCTCGGCGACGGTATGACGACCGGCAATGCGATTACCGGCCATCCGGATATCGCCAAGGTCAGCTTCACCGGCTCGACGCGCGCCGGCTCGGCGATCATGGAAAACATCGCCCGCACCGGCATCAAGCCGATGACGCTGGAGCTTGGCGGCAAGAGCCCGCAGCTCGTTTTCGCCGATGCCGATATGGACAAGGCCGCCGCGGCCGTGACCGCGAGCATCACCAGCAATGCTGGTCAGGCTTGCGTCGCCGGATCGCGCCTGATCGTCGAGAAAAGCGTTGCCCCCCGGTTGATCGAGGCAATCCTGAAGAAGATGGCCGGTATCGTTCCCGGCCCCACCTGGGATGCCGCGAGCCAATATTCGCCCATCATTTCCGAGAGGCAGCGCCAGCGGATCGACGATATCATCGGCGCCTCCATTGCCGCCGGCGCCGAATGCCTGACGGGCGGGCGTTCCATGGACATGCCGGGATATTTCTATTCCCCGACGCTGATTGCCGGCGTCGATCAGAATTCTCCCGCCGTCATCGAGGAAATTTTTGGACCCGTGCTGACGCTGCAGACCTTCGAGGACGAAGACGAGGGAATGAGCCTTGCCGACCATCCGAGCTACGGGCTCGCCGCCGGCCTCTTCACCAGCGACCTGTCGCGCGCCATTCGCCTGACGCGAAGACTGCAGGCCGGCACGATCTGGGTCAACCGCTACGGCCGCTCGCGCGACCACATCCTGCCGACCGGTGGCTACAAGCAATCCGGCATCGGCAAGGATCTCGGCCGGGAAGCGTTCCAGGCCAACCGCAAGAGCAAGAGCGTCCTGATCAGCCTTTGAGGATTTTGAGAACATGACAACACACAAGATTGCCCTGATCCCCGGCGACGGTATTGGCCGAGACATGGTTTCCGCCGCATGGTCCGTGCTGCAGAGAGCCGCCGGCGCCCATGGTTTCGGCCTCGAAGGCACGGATTTCCCGTGGTCTTGCGCCTTCTACAAGGAAACCGGCGCGATGATGCCGGCGGACGGGATCGAAACCCTGCGCGGCTTCGACGCCATCCTGCTCGGTGCCGTCGGCTGGCCGACGGAAGTGCCGGATTCGGTCTCGCTGCATGGTTTGCTCCTGCCGATCCGCAAGAGTTTTGTCCAGTATGCGAATATCCGCCCGCACCGGCTGCTTTCCGGCGTCGAGGGGCCGCTGAAGGCGACGGATTTCGACATTCTCTGCATCCGTGAAAACACCGAGGGCGAATATTCCGGCGCCGGCGGCCGCATCCATCAGGGCGGCGCGGACGAAGTGGCGGTCGAAACCTCGATCTTCACCCGCAAGGGCGTCGAGCGCATCCTACGCTTCGCCTTCGAGCAGGCCCGTACACGGCGCAGGAAACTCGCCTCGGTCACCAAGTCGAACGCCCAAAAGTATTCGATGGTGTTCTGGGATGACGTGACAAAGCAGCTTTCGGCCGAATATCCCGATGTCGAGGTCACCAGCTATCACATCGACGCCATGGCGGCGCGCATGGTGATGGCGCCAGAAACGCTTGATGTGGTCGTCGCCTCCAACCTGTTCGGCGACATCCTGACCGATCTCGGTGCCGCAATCCAGGGCGGTCTCGGCTTCGCAGCATCCGCCAATATCAACCCGGAGCGCAATGCGCCGTCCATGTTCGAACCCGTGCATGGTTCGGCGCCCGATATCGCCCATCTCGGCATCGCCAACCCGATCGCCACCGTCTGGTCCGGCGCCATGATGCTCGAGCATCTCGGTGAAAAGGACGCTGCCGCTGCCGTCATGAAAGCGATCGAAGCCGTGACCGCAAGCGGTATCGGCACGGTCCCCGGCAAGGACAAGACGGACGTCATTACTGCAGCGTTGCTCGCTGCGCTCTGAACCCGAGGACCGGACACATGCAAAATTTGAAGCTCGCCTCCCTGTTTCGCCAGCAAGGCCTGATCGGCGGCAGCTGGGTCGCCGCCGGCTCCGGCAAGACGGTCGAGGTTCTCGATCCGGCCAGCCAAGCGGTGATCGGCACCGTTCCCGACATGGGCGGTGACGAGACCCGCGCAGCGATCGAGGCCGCCAACAAGGCCTATCCGGGATGGAAAAAGAAGACCCATACCGAGCGTGCCGCGCTGCTCGAAACCTGGTACGACCTGATGCACACGCATCTGGAAGACCTCGCGCTGATCCTGACGACCGAACAGGGCAAGCCACTCGACGAGGCGCGCGGTGAAATCCGCTATGGCGCCTCCTTCGTCAAATGGTTCGCGGAAGAGGCGCGCCGTATCGGCGGCTCGACCATTCCCTCGCCGACGCCGGACCGCCGCATCATCGTGCTCAAGGAGCCGGTCGGCGTCTGCGGCATCATCACGCCCTGGAATTTTCCGAATGCGATGATTACCCGCAAGATCGCACCAGCGCTCGCAGCAGGCTGCACCGTGGTGGTCAAGCCCTCGGAATTCACGCCCTATTCGGCGCTTGCGCTCGGCGTCCTCGCTGAAATGGCCGGCATTCCCGCCGGGGTGGTCAATATCGTCACCGGCATGCCGAAGGAAATCGGCAACGAGATCATGGCCAATACAACGGTTCGAAAAATCTCGTTCACCGGCTCGACTCCGGTCGGTTCGCTGTTGATGCGCGGGGCTGCCGACAGCATCAAGAGGCTGTCGCTGGAACTTGGCGGCAATGCACCTTTCATAGTTTTCGACGATGCCGATCTCGATCTGGCGATCGAAGGCGCAATCATCTCGAAATTCCGCAATGGCGGCCAGACCTGCGTCTGCGCCAACCGCATCCTCGTACAGGCCGGCATCTATGACCGGTTTGCCGAAAAGCTGACGGCGCACGTCGAAGCCATGAAGGTCGGCCCGGGCACGGAAGCAGGCGTCTCGATCGGTCCGATGATCAACGATGCGGCGATTGCCAAGATCAACCGCCATCTTGAGGATGCAATCGCCAAGGGCGCCAAGATCGTGACGGCCAAGCCCAACCTGCCGGCAGGCCGCCAATATACGGCTCCGGTCGTGCTGACCGGCGCCACGACGGACATGCAGCTCGCCAGTGAAGAGACTTTTGGCCCGGTCGCTCCCCTCTTCCGCTTCGAGACCGAGGAAGAAGCAATCGCGATTGCCAATGGCACGCCGTTCGGCCTCGCGGCCTATTTCTACACGGAAAGCCTTAAGCGCGCCTGGCGCGTCGGCGAGGCACTGGAATTCGGCATGGTCGGGCTGAATACCGGAATGATCTCGACCGAGGTCGCGCCGTTCGGCGGCATCAAGCAGTCCGGCCTCGGCCGAGAAGGCTCGCAGCTCGGGATCGACGAATATCTGGAAGTGAAGACGTTTCATATGGGCGGGCTGAACTGAGCCTGCCTCCAAGGAGACAAACAAAAAACCGAGGCTGCGATCACAGCCCCGGTTTTTGTTTCAGATGATGACGAACCGCTCCTGTCACTGAACCTTGTCGAGCATCTTGTAATAGAGCCCGACCAGAGGCAGGAACCAAGGCTTGCCGAAATGGCCGGGCACAGCCGGCCATTCGAGCCCCTTCACCGGATTGCGGTCCGGACGGCCGAGAATCGCGTCGGCGATCGTCATGCCGAGATGGGTCGAGAGCTGCGCCCCGTGACCGGAATACCCCATCGCGTACCAGAGCCCGTCATGAAAACCGGCGCGCGGATAACGGTCCTTGGTGATATCGACCAGACCGCCCCAGCAATAATCGATCTCGACATGCGCAAGCTGCGGAAAGATCCGAGTGAGACTTTCACGCAGGATGGCGCCGCTCTTGGCATCCGAACGCTGGTCCGAGGTCGCCGAAAAGCGTGCGCGGCCACCGAAGATCAGCCGATTATCCGGCGACAGGCGCCAATAATTGCCGATATTCATGCTGTTGACGCAGGTGCGGTTGCCCGGCATCGTCGCAGCGACTTCCTGATCCGTCAGCGGTCGCGTGGCGATGATGAAACTGCCGACGGCCATGATCCGGCGGCGGAAATAGCCGAAATTCGGTGTCGTATAGGCGCCGCTCGCCATCAAGACATTGTCGGCGGTGACCGAACCCTTGGCGGTTTTCAGGAGGTGCCGGCCAGAGGATTTCGAGATGTCGGTAACAGTCGCGTTTTCGACGATGATGGCACCGCGCCGTTTGGCCGCCTCGGCGAGACCGACGACGTAACGCCCCATATGCATCATCGCACTCTTCTTCGACAGCATGGCGCCGTGAAAGGGCGATCCGATCTCGCGTTTGAGGTCTTCCGGCGACAGAAGCGCCGTATCCGGATCAACCTCCGCATAGACCGCCTCGAAGTTTTTCGCTAATCCCTCGAAATGCTGCGGCTTGGAGGCAAGCTTCAGCTTGCCTGCGCGGCGGAAATTGCAGTCTATGCCTTCTTCGGCAATGATCGCTTCCAGCGTATCGATCGAAGCGTCGAGCGCCTTGTAGAGCGCGATCGCGCGCTCCTTGCCGAGCTCCTGCTTCGCGGACAGATAGCTGTGCGCGAGGCCATTGTTCAGGTGTCCGCCATTGCGGCCGGATGCGCCGAAACCGACCATCTCCGCCTCCAGCACGACGACCTTGGCACCGGCCATCGCAAGCTGCCGTGCCGCTCCGAGCCCAGTGAAGCCACCGCCGACCACCGCGACATCGTAGTGGCCTTCGATCGGCCCATCGACGGCGCCCACAAAACGGGGCGCCGTATCATGCCAGTAGGAGACGTATTTCATCGGCTTGCGCCTTTCCGTTAGAGACCGACGACGCCCGCAAGGCCAGAAATGTCAGCAATTTCAGTATAGCCATAATAGGGATTGGCCGGCTCATGGCCACGGTTCACCCAGACCTTGTTCTTGATACCGAGATCATGCGCCGACATCAGGTCATAGCGGAAGGACGAGGAGCAATGCAGGACGTCTTCCGGGCCGCAGCCGAGCATGTCGAACATATATTCAAAGGCCTGGAAGCGCGGCTTGTAGGCGTTCGCCTGCTCGGCCGTGTAGACGGCATGGAAGGGGGCGCCGAGCTTGGCGACGTTAGACGGGATCTGGTCGTTCATCGCGTTGGAGAGGATAACGAGCGGAATTTCCTTGGCGACCTTGGCAAGACCAGCCGGAACATCGGCATGCGGCCCCCAGGTCGGCACGCGCTCATAGACCATCCTGGCGTCCTCGTCCTTGAAGGCAACGCCATTGCGCTTGCAGGTCCGCTCCAGTGAATTGTGGACGACTTCGGCGTACGGCTTCCAGGCGCCCATGATCTCGTCAACCCGGTAGCCCGCAAAGTTCTTGATGAATTCCAGCATGGCCGGCTCTTCGAGACGATCACCATAAAGATCGCGGGCGGCCTCGGCCATCTGGAAGTTGATGAGCGTGCCGTGGCAGTCGAAGGTGATGTATTTCGGGCGGAATGTCGTCATGCGCTTCGTCCTTGCGTGATGGCCCATCGAGCCTTTCGGGTGATGACACGATCATAAGGCCGCTTCCGGCATCATCGCCGACTGATTTGCCGGAATCCGAAGCAGAAAGTTTCGTATCACGGCGCCGGTTTGGCATTTGCTTGCAGATCAGGCCGTCTGGAAGGGCTTGTCTAGGTCCTTGTCGCGGCCCCACGGCATAAGATGCGGTCCCGCCCCGCTGCTTTGGCGAAAGATACCGCCACCGATACCGCCTTCGGATAATCTTCCGGTCCCTTCACCTCGAAACTTGAGGCAGAAAAGGGAGAGCATTGTCCATGCAAGTCGGGGACATCGAAACCAGAGCCTTCGGAGGCGAGCACCTGGATGGCGCAGTCCGTCTTTCACGCGAAGCCGGCTGGCCGCATCGCCTGGAAGATTGGCAGGTCGTGCTTGATGTCAGCAAAGGTGTCGTGGCACTGGACGAGACCGGAAAGGTCGTCGGCACCACATTGATGACCTCTTATGGCGATGACTGCGCCACGATCAATATGGTGATCGTCGATGCCAGCATGCGCGGCCGCGGTGTTGGCCGTCGGTTGATGGACGAGGCACTTAGCCTTGGCGGCACACGCCCTCTCCGGCTTGTCGCCACCGCCGACGGCTTGCCACTGTACGAAAAGCTGGGTTTTCGCGAGACCGGCAGTGTATTCCAGCATCAGGGAGTGGTGGGTCAGGTCCCGCCTTCGACCCATGTTGATGCTGCAACCGCAGCTGATGTGGCTGAAATTACTGCCATCGATCGGGATGCTTTTGGCGCCGACCGTTCTTCGCTGATTTCCAAACTTGCCGAGATCGGGGAATTCGCCGTCATCCGCCGCGACGGCAGGATCATCGGCTTTGCCTGCATCCGTGCTTTCGGACGGGGCCAAGTTATCGGGCCTGTCGCAGCGACCACGATTGAAGACGCCAAGGCGCTTGTAGCGCATTTCATGAACCGCAGGACCGGTGCCTTCCTCAGAGTCGATACCGGAAATGCCGCGCTCGCCTCCTGGCTTTCGGAACATTCGCTTGCCCATGTCGGCGGCGGCGTCGCGATGGCGCGCCCTGCGCCGACACGCGCTCGCACCTCAACCTTCATCACTTTCGCACTGGCCAACCAGGCCCTCGGCTGATTCGGAGAAAATCATGCTCAGCAATTCGCTCATCGAACTCGATCGTGCCCATCTGGTCCATCCCGTCGCGTCCTATCGCGGCCATGAGCAGCAGGGCGTGCGCGTTCTCTCATCCGCCAAGGGTGCCACCGTCACCGATGCACAGGGCCGCCGGCTCATTGACGGCTTTGCCGGCCTCTGGTGCGTCAACGCGGGGTATGGGCACGACTCCATCGTCGAGGCGGCAGCCCGCCAGATGCGCGAGCTTCCTTATGCGACCGCCTATTTCGGCCTCGGCTCCGAATCCGCCATTCGGCTTGCGGCAGAACTTGCCGAACGGGCGCCGGGCGATCTCGACCATGTCTATTTCACGCTTGGCGGTTCGGACGCTGTCGACAGCACGATCCGCTTCATTCGCTATTACTGGTTTGCCAAAGGCCAGCCCCAGCGCGACCAGTTCATTTCCGTCGAACAGGGGTATCACGGTTCTTCGACTGTCGGCGCCGGCCTCACCGCGTTGCCGAATTTCCACGCCGGTTTCGGCATTCCCTTCGACTGGCAGCACAAGATTCCGTCGCCTTACCCCTATCGCAACCCGGTCGGCCAGGATCCACAGGCCATCATCAACGCATCGCTTGCCGCATTGAAGGCAAAGATCGAGACCGTTGGTGCCGATCGCATCGCGGCCTTCTACATGGAACCGATCCAAGGCTCCGGCGGCGTCATCGTTCCGCCGAAGGGCTGGATGAAAGCTATCCGCAACCTCTGCAAGGAATACGGGATCCTGTTTGTCGCAGACGAAGTGATCACCGGATTCGGCCGCACCGGACCGCTGTTTGCCTGCTCAGAGGACGATATCGTTCCCGATTTCATGACGACGGCAAAAGGCCTGACCTCGGGTTACGTGCCGATGGGCGCGGTCTTCATGGCCGACCACGTATATCAGGTTATCGCCGATGGTGCCGGCGCATCAGCCGTCGGGCATGGCTACACCTATTCGGCCCATCCGGTCAGCGCAGCTGTCGGCCTGGAAGTGCTGAAGCTCTATGAAGGCGGCTTGCTTGAAAATGGCGTGAAGGCCGGAGCGAGGCTCATGGCAGGTCTCGAAATCCTGAAGGATCATCCGCTGGTCGGCGACGTCCGCGGGCGCGGCATGCTGGCCGCAATCGAACTGGTGACCGACAAGGCGGCCAAGACGCCGCTTCCTGCTGAAGCGGTGCCGGCTCGTCGCGTGTTTGATCGCGCTTGGGAAAATGGGCTGATCATCCGCGCTTTCGCCAATGGCGCGATCGGTTATGCACCACCGCTCTGCTGCACGGAGGCCGAGATCGACGCGATCGTCGAGCGCACCAGGAAGACCTTGGATCAGACCCTTGAAGATCCGGATGTCCGCAAGGCAGTGAAGGCCTGATTCCCGACTTCGGTGCTGGCGGCCGAAATACCGTCAGCAGCCCGAATTCGGAATTTTGTGCCGGGCCGCACGGCCGATTCGGCGAATATCGTTCTGCCGAACTGGCAGTATCCTAGTTAACGAGACCTTGAGGCCCCGAGAGGCCCCGAAAAATCGGGATTTTCCGCAAAAGCGCCCAAGGTCGGGAAAAGCATATTCTTTCGCAGGAGGTCTTCGAGACCGCTACCGCGACATCAAGTGGGGATATGAAATTGGCGAAATCTCTACCGGAATTCAAATACATGAGCTTCGACGTGGTCGGCACGCTGATCGATTTCGAGAGCGGCCTGACGTCTTGTCTGCAGGCAATCGCCAGCGAGGTGAATGTGGCCATCGACAGCGAAGAGGCGCTCTCCCTCTACCGCGCCGCCCGTTATTCGGAAGAGGCCGATCTCTTTCCGGATGATCTTGTGCGTGTCTATCTGGCGATCGCACCGAAGCTCGGGCTGCCGACAGAAGAGGCTTATGGCATACGCCTCAGGGATTCCGCCAAAAGCTGGAAGGCTTTCCCGGACAGTGCCGCGGCCATGGCCGAGCTTGCGAAAAACTACCGCCTGATCGCCATGACGAATGCACGTCGCTGGGCTTTCGAGTATTTTTCCGAGGCGCTCGGCAATCCTTTCTATGCCGCCTTCACTGCCGACGACACCGGCACGGAAAAACCGGATCCGGCATTCTTCCACAAAGTGTTCGACTTCGTCTCGAAGGAGAGCGGCGGCAGGCAAGATATTCTGCATGTCGCGCAGAGCCAGTATCACGATATCGGCGTTTCCCGCGAACTCGGCATGACGAACTGCTGGATCGAGCGCCGCCACGCGCAGAAGGGTTACGGCGGCACGATCGAGCCGGCTGAGTTCACCAAGCCCGACTACCACTTCACCTCGATGGCCGGACTGGCCGAAGCCGTGAGGAACGCCCGCGACTGACTGATACAATTTTCGGTTTTCAAAGCATCGGGCCAAACCACGAAGAGGGTTGCCCGCCAACCAGCGAAAAGGGGAATGACATGAACGACAAGATCACCAACTGGACCGCGTCGGACGACGCCATGATCGAGAATGCCATTCGCCGGGGCGCAAGCCGCCGCGAACTGCTGACGATGATGCTGGCAGGCGGCATTGCAGCATCCGCTGGCGGCCTCATCCTCGGCCGCGCCTCGAACGCGGTTGCCGCAACGCCTAAATCCGGTGGCGCGCTGAAGGCCGCCGGCTGGTCGTCCTCAACCGCCGACACGCTCGACCCGGCCAAGGCTTCGCTTTCGACCGATTATGTCCGCTGCTGCGCCCTCTACAATCGCCTGACCTTCCTCGATCAGGCCGGCACCGTACAGATGGAACTCGCCGAAAACATCAAGAGCGGCGACGCCAAGGTCTGGACCGTCAAGCTGCGTTCCGGCGTTACCTTCCACGACGGCAAGACGCTGTCCTCGAAGGACGTCGTTTTCTCGCTGAAGCGGCATCTCGACCCGGCCGTCGGCTCGAAGGTCAATGCGATCGCCAAGCAGATCACTGACGTCAAGGATCTCGACGCCCTGACGGTCGAAATCACGCTTGCCAATCCGAATGCCGACCTGCCGACCATCCTGTCGCAGCATCATTTCATGATCGTGCAGGATGGCACGACCGATTTTTCCAAGGGCATCGGCACCGGCGCCTTCAAGATGGAGACGTTCCAGCCGGGCGTAAAATCGATCTTCACGAAGAACCCGAACTACTTCAAGGGCGGTGCCCACGTCGACTCGTTCGAGTTCTTCGCCATCAGTGACGACAATGCCCGCGTCAACGCCCTGCTTTCGGGCGACATCCACCTGGCAGCGTCGATCAAGCCGCGTTCGATGAAGCTCGTCGAAAGCCAGCCCGGCTTCGCGCTGTCGCAGACGACCTCCGGCAACTATACCGACCTCAACATCCGCCTCGATCTCGCTCCCGGCGACAAGGCCGATTTCGTTGCCGGCATGAAATACCTGATCAACCGCCAGCAGATTCAGAAATCGGTCCTGCGCGGTCTTGCCGAAATCGCCAACGACCAGCCGGTCTCGCCAGCCAGCGTCTACCACAATGCCGATCTGAAGCCGAAGGGCTACGATCCGGACAAGGCAAAGTTCCACTTCCAGAAGGCCGGTCTTCTCGGCCAGTCGATTCCGATGATCACCTCGGAAGCCCCGACCTCGGCCGTGGAAATGGCGACGATCGTGCAGCAGTCTGGTTCCGAGATCGGCATGAAGTTCGACGTCCAGCGCGTGCCATCGGACGGCTACTGGTCGAATTACTGGCTGAAGGCGCCGGTTCACTTCGGCAATATCAACCCGCGTCCGACGCCGGATATCCTCTTCTCGCTCCTTTACGCGTCTAACGCGCCGTGGAACGAAAGCCAGTACAAGTCGGAAAAATTCGATAAGATGCTGGTCGAAGCGCGCGGTCTGCTCGACGAGAACAAGCGCAAGGAGATCTACAACCAGATGCAGGTGATGATTTCCGAGGAAGCCGGCACCGTCATCCCGGTCTATATTTCGAACGTGGATGCGATCTCGGCGAAGTTGAAGGGCCTCGAAGCCAATCCGCTCGGCGGCATGATGGGTTACGCCTTCGCCGAATACGTCTGGCTCGACGCGTAGAGGCCGATTGCCGGCGGCAGGCGAAGACATCTCCTGCCGCCCTTGCTGCGCCTGACAACACCATTCCCGCGTCTGCGGACGTGGTGCCGGCGAATTCGCACTCTTCAGGCAGGGAAATCATATTGCGCACCTATGTCCTTGGACTCATCACGAATAGGCTCGGAAGCTCCGCCCTGACGCTGCTGATCGTGTCCTTCGCGGTCTTTTTCGCGACGGCCATGCTGCCGGGCGATACCGCGACGATCCTGCTCGGCCAGGCCGCGACCCCGGAAGCCGTCGCCGGCCTAAGGGCGGCCATGCACCTCGATGAGCCTGCCTTCTTCCGTTTCGCCCGCTGGCTATTCGGCCTGCTCCAAGGAGATTTGGGGACATCCTACGTCAACAACGTGCCTGTCGCCCAACTGATCGGCGCCCGTTTCGTCAACACGATGCGCCTCGCCGGTATCGTGACGCTGATTGCCGTGCCGCTTTCGCTGGTACTCGGCATCACCTCCGCCATGTTCCGCGGCTCGGCTTACGACCGGATCGTCACCATTTTGACGATTGGCGTCATCTCCGTTCCGGAATTCATGATCGCGACCTCGGCCGTTCTTCTGTTTTCCGTCTATCTCAAGTGGCTTCCGGCTCTTTCCTTCGCGGGTGACGTCGCCTCCTTCTGGCAGGTGCTGAAGATCTATGCCATGCCGGTCATCACGCTCACCTTCGTCGTTTCGGCGCAGATGATCCGGATGACCCGCGCCGCCGTGATCGACACGATCAACACGCCTTATGTCGAGGCAGCGATCCTCAAAGGTGCATCACGCTGGCGCGCCGTGATCATCCACGCGCTGCCCAACGCGGTCGGGCCGATCGCCAATGCGATCGCACTCGCTTTGTCCTATCTCGTCGGCGGCGTCATCATCGTCGAGACGATCTTCAACTATCCCGGCATCGCCAAGCTGATGGTCGATGGCGTCTCCACCCGCGACCTGCCGCTCATTCAGTCCTGCGCCATCATCTTCTGCGTCGGTTATCTCGCGCTCATCACCTTTGCCGACATCGTTGCAATCCTGGCCAATCCGAGGGTGCGCTGACCATGACCATATCCACCACCATGCCCCGCCGCCTGAGCTACCGGTTCAGCTGGGTCGGAATGATCGGCTTTGCAATCATTCTCTTCTGGGCGGTGATCGCCCTCCTCGCGCCGCATATCATTCCTTATCCGGTCGGCGAGATCGTCGATGAGGATTATTTCGGCCCGATGAGCAGCAAGCTCCTGCTCGGCTCCGACTATCTCGGCCGGGACATGCTCTCGCGCATCATCATGGGTGCGCGTTACACGGTCGGCATTTCGCTTGCCGCTGTCTGCCTTGCCTGTTTTACCGGCGGTGCGCTCGGCATGGCGGCTGCCGTCGTCGGGGGCTGGTTCGATACGGTCCTGAGCCGTTTCCTCGATGCCCTGAATTCCATACCGAGCAAGCTTTCCGGCCTCGTCATCGCCGCCGCCGTCGGATCCTCGCTCAGCGTGCTCATCGTGATGCTGGGCGTGATCTACATACCGGGCGCCTATCGTTTCGCCCGCTCGCTGGCCGTCAATATCAACACCATGGACTACATCACCGTTGCCCGCACCCGCGGCGAAGGCATTTCCTATGTCGTGTTCTCGGAAATCCTGCCGAACATCATCGGGCCGCTGCTGGCCGATTTCGGCATCCGTTTCGTCTTCATCGTTCTGCTCCTGTCCGGCCTATCCTTCCTCGGGCTCGGCGTGCAGCCGCCCTATGCTGACTGGGGCGCTCTGGTTCACGAAAATATCGGCGGCCTGCCCTTCGGCGCGCCGGCCGTTATCGTCCCCTCGCTGGCGATCGCGAGCCTCACCATCAGCGTCAACCTGCTGATCGACAATCTGCCCAAGAAGATTCGCGATCGGAGTGCGTGAATGGAAAATCTCGTTGAAATCCGCGATCTGAAGGTAGAAGCGACCACCGATGCGGGCCGCCGCATCGAGATCATACAAGGTGTCGATCTCGATATCGCGCCGGGCGAAATCGTCGCCCTGATCGGCGAAAGCGGATCGGGCAAGACGACGATCGCGCTGACGGTAATGGGCTATGCCCGCCCCGGCTGCAGGATATCGGGCGGCACCGTGATGGTGGCCGGCAAGAACATGGTGGCGCTCAGCGAAGGCCAGCGTGCCAAGGTGCGGGGCCTCGAAGTGTCCTATGTGCCGCAATCGGCGGCGGCCGCCTTCAATCCTTCGAAGAGGATCATCGATCAGGTCATCGAAGTCACCCGGATCCATAAGCTCATGTCGCCGGCGGAAGCGAAAGAAAAGGCGATCGGGCTGTTCAAGGCGCTGTCGCTGCCCGATCCCGATGGCATCGGCAACCGTTATCCGCACCAGGTGTCTGGTGGCCAGCTGCAGCGCCTCGCTGCGGCCATGGCGCTGATCTCGGACCCGAAACTCATTATTTTCGACGAACCGACCACCGCGCTTGATGTGACCACGCAGATCGAGGTACTGCGCGCCTTCAAGGCTGTGATGAAGAAGAGCGGCATTGCCGGCGTCTACGTCTCGCACGATCTCGCCGTCGTCGCCCAGATCGCCGACCGCATCGTCGTCCTGCGCGGCGGCGCGGTCCAGGAAGTCGGAACCACCGCCGAGCTTCTCGCCGCTGCCAGACATCCTTATACCCGCGAACTCCTGTCGGCTTTCGAACCGAAGCCGCGCGGCGAAAGCGTGGCGGCGGCGCCGGAAAGCCGGCCGCTTCTGCAGGTCAATAGTCTGATCGCCGGTTACGGCCCTGTTCAGGCGGACGGTCTGCCGCTCATTAAGGCCGTGCAGGAAGCAAGCCTCGTTCTGGAACGTGGCCGCAATCTTGGGATCATCGGCGAATCCGGCTGCGGAAAATCCACGCTCGCGCGGTCGATCGCCGGCATCCTACCGGCCTCGGCCGGCAATCTGACCTTGGACGGGCATGAACTTGCCCGCTCCGCCCGCCAGAGAAGCCGTGAACAGCTGCGAGAGCTGCAGATCGTTTTCCAGCACGCGGACACGTCGCTCAATCCGGCCAAATCGATCGAGGAAATTCTCGGCCGGCCGCTGAAATTCTATCACGGCATGAAGGGCAAGGCGCGCGACGCGCGGATCGACGAGCTTTTGGATATGGTCCGCTTGCCGAAGGCACTGCGCAGCCGCACGCCGGCCGAACTTTCAGGTGGGCAGAAACAGCGCGTCAACTTTGCCCGCGCACTTGCGGCCGAGCCAAAACTGATCGTCTGCGACGAGATCACCTCGGCGCTCGACACCGTGGTTGCCGCGGCCGTCATCGATCTCCTGAAAGAGATGCAGCGCGAGCTTTCGCTCTCCTACATCTTCATCAGCCACGACCTGTCGGTCGTCGAGGCCATCTGCGACGAGATCGTCGTGATGTATAATGGCCGCAAGGTCGAGGAAATCACACCGGCAGTTTCGAAAGTGCCGCAGCACCCCTATTCGAAACTACTGTTCTCGTCCGTACCGAAGCTCGATCCCGGCTGGCTCGATCGCCTGGAACGGGATCCGGAACTGGTGAAGACCTACGTGCAGGGTTGAGCCGCAAAAGCCGTCGTCTCACCTTAATGGGGAGCGTATTGCCGGTCAGACCAGAAACAGGCTGGTCAACGGCATATGCGCCTTGACGATTGGCGACTTCAAAACGACGAAACTGAAATATTTGTCGATACCGATATCCATGTCGGTCAACCGTTCCATGATCGTCTGATATTCGCCGATGCCGGCAGTGACGAACTTCAGCATGTAGTCGTAACCACCGGAAACCAGGTGGCATTCGATCACCTGATCGACCCGCTCGACGGCTGCGAGAAACCTGGCAAAATCGATCTGCCGATGGTTCTTCAGCGTGACTTCGGTGAAAACCGTCAGCGTCTGGCCAAGCTTGCCGATGTTGATCTGCGCCGAATATCCTTCGATATATCCTTCCTGTTGCAGCTTCTTGACGCGCATGAGGCAAGGGCTCGGTGACAGATTGACCAGCTCGGCCAGCTCGACATTGGTGATGCGGCCGTTCTTCTGCAACTCGTAGAGGATCTTGATATCGATACGATCGAGCTTCATCAGCTGACACCTTCCAAGGCAACCGGCGGCCTACAGCATTTTATGCCGCAAATTTCCGGTATTGACTTTAACACGTTGGCTTCTCTTGTCTATTTCATTCTGTGTAGAGGCGTTCGGCACAATAATCTGGATACATGGCCATTGTCGGAATCTTGTGCTGCCCGGTCAGGATGTGCGGCAACCAAGGCGCCGACAGCGCCCTTATGCTGATGCATCGATCCGGTTGCGTCCCAGGAGATTGAACATCATGCCAGCACCGCTCACGCTCGTGGAAACCGATGCCGGATTGCCGCACTCTGCCGATGCGGTCGTCATCGGCGCCGGTATCGTCGGCGTTTTCACGGCCTACTATCTCGCCAGGCGCGGCCTGAAAGTGGTGCTGATCGAAAAGGGTCGGGTCGGCGCAGAACAGTCGAGCCGCAACTGGGGCTGGTGCCGTCAACAGAACCGCGATGCACGTGAACTGCCTATGGCAACCAAGAGCCTCGATCTCTGGGATCGTTTTGCCGCCGAAAGCGGTGAGGATACCGGTTTCCGGCGCTGCGGCCTGCTTTACCTGAGTGACAGCGAGGAAGAACTGGCCGGCTGGGCGCGCTGGCGCGATTTCGCCGGCACTGTTGGCGTCACCACTCACATGCTCGACGGTGCCGAGGCAAGCGCCCGCGGCAAGGCGACAGGCCGAACCTGGAAGGGCGGCGTGTTTTCACCAACCGATGGTACGGCGGACCCAGCCAATGCCGCGCCGGCCGTCGCTCGAGCGATCGTCAAGCTCGGCGGCGCGGTGATCCAGAACTGCGCGGCACGTGGCATAGAGACGGAAGGCGGAAGATTGTCGGCCGTGGTGACCGAACATGGAACGATCAGGACTAAGATCGCGATCCTCTCCGGCGGCGCCTGGGCCTCGTCCTTCTGCAGGCAGCTCAGCATCCGTTTTCCCCAGGCCTCGATCCGCTCCTCCATTCTCTCCGTCGGCCCCGGCGAAGGCGAGCTGCCGGACGCGCTTCACACGGCCCGTGTTTCAGTGACCCGCCGCGGCGATGGCGGCCATACGCTGGCGATCAGCGGCCGCGGCCGGGTCGATTTAACGCCCCAGAACATCCGTTTTGCTGGACAATTCCTGCCGATGTTCATGCGCCGCTGGCGTAGCCTGTCGCCGGGCGGCCTCGAAGGTTTCCGCAGTGGCCACGAGACGCTCGCCCGTTGGAGGCTGGACCGGCCGACGCCGATGGAGCAGATGCGCATCCTCGATCCGGCTGTCGACGACGGAACGATCAGGCTGGTGCACCAGCGCGCCATCGAACTTCTGCCGGCGATCGGTACGCGCCGCATCACCGCGTGCTGGGCCGGTTACATCGATTCCACCCCCGATGGCGTGCCGGCAATCGGCGAAGTGGCGAATGTGCCCGGCTTCATTCTCGCGGCCGGCTTCAGCGGCCATGGTTTCGGCATCGGGCCGGGCGCCGGTCACCTGATTGCCGATATCGTCACCGCTGCGGCCGAGCCGATCGTCGATCCGGTTCCCTACCATCCGCAACGCTTCGAAAGCTCTTCCTGGGGCAAGGTCGCCGACTTCTGAATTGCAATTCTGCGCGCTAGAGTGCCGGGGAGATAGCGACAGAAGCCAAGGGAAGATCAATGCAGGCACGCCAGCTCGAGGTTTTTTGCATGCTGATGCGCACCGGAACGGTCACCGGCGCGGCTGCCATGCTCAACATATCGCAGCCCGCGCTGAGCCAGATCCTGCTGCATGCGGAGGACCAGCTTGGTTTCAAGCTTTTCACCCGGGTACGCGGCAAGCTGGTGCCGACCCGGGAGGCGGAAGAGCTTTATCCGGAATGCGAGCGGATCTTTTCCGAACTCAGCGCCCTTCGCCGCCGCACGACCGACATGCGTTTCGGGCGCACCGGGTTGATCCGGATCGCCGCGTCCGCACCGCCGGCTATGTCGATCGTGCCGAAAGCCCTGTTCGCGTTCCGCGCCTCGCATCCCGATATCGTCGTGCGCTCGCTGATCGCACCGCTCGTCAATGTCGTCGACATGATCCGCGACGGCGACGCGCCGCTCGGTATCGTCATGAACAATGCCGCCAGGCCGGGAATTGATGTCGAGACGCTCGGGCATGCGGAACTCGTCTGCATCATTCCCGAGAACCACCGCCTTGCCGAACTTGAGCGTATCGGCTTCGCCGACCTGCAGAACGAGATGCTGATCTCCTATCGCGCCGGCACCCTGCCCGGTCGGTTGCTAGTGAGTGCGGCCGCCGCCGAGAAACAAATCTTCAACCCGGCGATCGAGATCGACATTTCCATCACCGCGCTGCCCTTCGTGCGGGACGGTTTCGGCGTCGCCATCGTCGATGGACTTCTACCCTGGGAACAGTTTCCCGGCCTCGTCCGCCGGCCGCTGCAGCAGAAGATTTCCGTGCCAATCGCGCTTCTGACCAGTCGCGACCGGCCGCTGACCGGAAGCCATCTCGCCATGCGCGACAATCTTCGCGAGGCCTGCGCCGCGGTCCTGAAGGCAAGCGAACTAGAGGCCTGACACCCAGTCAGGCGTCGCGAACCCAGGAGCTGATCGGCAGGGGCCGGACAGGCGCCTGTTCGCGAAGCCGCCCCGCGTCACAGACTTCGATCCCCGCCTTGTCGGCGATCAGCTCGGCTCCCGCGATCTGGCAGAAACGCCCCTGGCAACGCCCCATGCCGACGCGCGCCAGCGACTTGACCCGGTTCGCCTCCGCCCCCCCAAAAGAAACGCTCTCGCGCAACTGCCCCGCCGTCACGCCTTCGCAGCGACAGACGACAGTCTCGTTGGGGACAGCACGAACGGCATCTCGCGGCCAGGGAAAGGCACGCGCCATGCCGCGCGCAAAACGCTCGAGGCGATCGAGCCGGCGCAGGTCCCGCGTCGCATCCGGTATGGGCAGGCCCATATCGGCAAGACAGGCGGTCGCCGCAAGACGGCCGGCGACTTCCGCCCCGTCGCCACCCAGAATGCGCAGACCGTCACCGGCGAGGTAAAGCCTCTCGGCCGCCCTACCCATACGATCGGTGCGCGGCAACCATTGCGACCAGCTCTGATCATAGTCGAATGTACAGCCGGCCAGACCCGCCAGTTGCGTCTCCGCACGCAGGTGCCATCCGAGCCCAACCATATCGCATGCGGTGCGCTGCGCCCTGGCCCGCGCATCACGCCAATGCATGGCTAATGGGCCCCGCTCATCGTTTTCGACGCGATCGAGTTTCACGCCGGCATGGTAGAGCCGACCGAGTTTCGTACGCATCACCAGGCCGCGCAGAACAAGACCCGGTCTCGCCAGCATGCCAGGCAGGCCGGCCATCTGATCTCGCAGCGAGGATGTGTCGAGTACGGCTGCAATATCGGCGCCGGCCTTCAGCAATTGGGTCGCAACCAGCGTCAGCAGCGGGCCGGAACCGGCAAGAACGATCTTTTCGCCGAGCGCGACACCCTGCGCTTTCAACGCGATCTGTGTCGCTCCGAGACTGTAGACGCCGGGCGCCTGCCAGCCGGGGATCGGCGCCAGACGGTCCATCGCTCCGGTGGCCAGGATAAGGCGATCATAGGTAAAATCCTTACGGCCATCAGGCGTCAACGCCTGCAGCAGATTGCCCGCCGTCGCTAGGACGGAGCTTTGCGGGTGATAGTCGATCTCTCCTGCGGCGACCATCCGGTCGAACGCCGTATGCAGAGCCACCGCCTTGCTTGCCTCGGATCCGTAAAGCTGTTTGGGCGGCCTCGTAAACCCCTGCGGCGGGCGCCGGTAGATCTGGCCACCACCTTTCAGACCCTCATCGATGACGACGGGTTTGATACCGGCCTTGACCAGAAGCTCGGCGGCTCGGATACCGGCCGGGCCGGCGCCGACGATCACGACCTTTTCCGCATCGGGAGGTGTCATTGCCATCCCTCCGGCGGAGCGGTCCGCAACTGCATGCCGTCGGCGATCAGGGTCGAACAGGCACGCAGCCGGCCACCATCCTCAGACCAGAGCCAGCAATCCTGGCAGGCGCCCATCAAACAGAAGCCTGCCCGTTTTTCCGGGCCGAATTCCGATTGCCTGACGGCGGGAGCTGAAACCAGCACAGCCGTCAAGACGGTGTCGCCGGAGAGCGCCTGACAATCGACGCCATCAAGCCTGAACCGGACCTGCGGCCTGCCCTTTTCCGCAAGGCGCACAATTCGCCCTGCTTGCCGGGACGGCTGCAGATCCGCTGTCATTCGGCGGCTTCCTTACGTGCGAGCGAAGGCGCCGGCATTTCCTTGAAACGGACCCGGACGTCTGCGAAGGCTTCAGCCACACCTTCCGGCCCGACCCGCCCCTTCATGCGACGAAAAATTTCCGTCTTGGTGAAGAAGCGCCAATGGATGGGAAGGCCGGCCAGAAGTTCGGTCAGCAGGTCGTAGGCTGCCGGTGTCCATTGCGCTTCGTAGCCATCCCGCTCGGGACCGTAGTGGAAATGCGCCTTGGGCAGGGCGCGGGCGGCCCTCACCCTTTCCGTTTCCGCATCGTCCACCACGCCGTCACGGATGACGACACCATATTCGCGTTCAGCGGCCTCCGCAGAAACGTAACCGCGGGCGACATCCCGCGCCACGCGCCAAGTCTCGCGCTCGATCGGATTGCCACGTCCACCGCCGCCGGCCGAGCGAATTTCAAGTACGTCGCCGGGCTGCAGGATCGCCGTGTCGATATTGCCGAGCCGCTTGAAATCGTCGCGGCCGGGATTGAGCACCATATCTGACAGGCCGGCCGCCCGGCCGCCGAGCGTGCCCCAGGGGCGGAAGAAACTCCGGTCGCGGTTGCGGGCGGTGATGCGGCTGCCGGGCGAAAAGACCCTGAAGGCCATTTCGGTAGCAAGCCCGCCCCGCCAGCGACCGGCACCGCCACTATCTTTGGCAAGGCCGTATTTGACGAATTCGATCGGCACTTCCGTTTCGGTGATCTCGATCGGCGTGTTCTTGAGATACGCTGCATCGGCGCCGGAACCGTTCGTGCCGTCGCGATAAGGCATGCCGCCACCGCCACCAACGACGGGGTTCACGGCTGCGATGATGGTGCGGCCATTGCGTTCGTCGGTTGTCATCACGTTGACGATGCAGTTGTTGCCGGCTGGTGCGGCCGGAAGCTTTTCCGGAACAGCCTGATTGAACGCGCCGAAGATGACCGAACGCAGGCGCGCGCAGGTGAGCGACCGCATGCCGACGGCGGCTGGCGCGATCGGGTTAAGCACGCTGCCTTTCGGCGTGATACAGGTGAACGGCCGGGTCAGGCCGGTATTCAGCAGGATTTTCGGGTTCAGTGTGTAGAGAACATAATAAACGCCGACCAGAAGCATCGTGTGGCGCGGATCGCCGCCCGAGGGCACGTTGAGCGAGGAGCCGAGCTGCGGATCCGAGCCGGTGAAGTCGAGCAAAGCCTCGTCGCCTCGGATCGTCAGTGTCAGCTTCAGGCGGCAGGGATTGGCCTCGACGGAATCTTCGTCGGCATAATCGACGAATTCCCAGGTTCCGTCAGGCATGGAGCGCAGAAGGTCACGCGCCTGCGCCTCGGCATGATCGAGCAGGACTTCGGTGCCTTCCAGAAACGCCTCCTTGCCGAACTTTTCCACCATGGCGAGGATCTTTCGCTCGCCAGTGTTGAGCGCGCCGACCAGCGCCTTCATGTCACCGATATTGAGATCGGGCTTGCGGACATTGGTCGTCATGATCCTGAGGATCTGTTCGTCGAAAACACCTTCGTTGACGAGCTTCATCGGCGGAAAACGAATGCCTTCCTGATGGATTTCCGTAAGCGCCCGCGACAGCGAGGCAGGCACGGCGCCGCCCATGTCGGTATTGTGGATATGGCCACCCGTCCAGGCGATGATCTCGCCCTCGTAGAAGACCGGCTTCCACAGATGGGTGTCCGGCGCATGGGTGGCGACAAAGCAGGAATAGGGGTCGTTGGTGAAGGCGACATCGCCCGGCTTGTAGTCGTCGATCATCTCGATCGCGCGGGTATAGGTGAGGCCCGGGTACCAGGTGGCGCCAAGCCCCATGGGTACACCGAACGTCTCGCCCTTCCGGTTGATCAGCATGACGGTAAAGTCTTCCGTCTCCTTGACGAAGGCGGAATGGGCGGTGCGCTGCAGCGTATAGGCCATGTTTTCGGCGGCAGCGCGGGTGTGGTTGGCGAACACCTGAAGGTTCAAGGGATCGAACATGGGCTGTTACTCCGAAAAGGTGAGATGCAGGTTCAGGTGGCTGTCGACTTCGACATTTGCGCCGCCGGGAATGGCAAAGGTCGTGTCTTCCTGGGCGACGACCGCCGGGCCGGCAAACCGGCTGCCGGGGCGAAGGCGCTCACGTGGATAAAGCCCGATCCACTCGAAATCCTTGCCGGTGAAGACCGGGATCTCACGTTCCGGATCCACGGTCCCGCCACCCTCGCGGGCATCGACCGGGAATTCCAGCGCCGGACCGGCGCCGATCGCCGAAAGGCGCAGGTTGACGATTTCAATCGCGCCATCGGGATCGTGGAAATCGTAGAGTCTTGCATGCATGGCGTGAAACGCTTCCTCGATCGCCTCGAGCTTACCTTCGCCTATCCAGGCCGCCTGGATCGGCACTTCGATTTCAAAACTCTGTCCGAGATACCGCATGTCGGCTGAGACGTTCAGTGTCGCGGCTCCTGCATGTCCTTGCTTGGAAAGCCAGTTGCGGCCTTCGACGGCAAGCTCATCCAGTGCAGCGCGCAATTGCGACGCCGCTTCGTCAGAGAGATGGGTGAAGACGGTGCGAATGAAATCGCCGCGCAGGTCGGCAACGAGACCGCCGAGCGCCGAAACGACGCCCGGCCGCGGCGGGCCGATGACCTTCGCCATCTTGAATTCGCGAGCGAGGAAGGCGCCGAGCATCGGGCCGCCGCCGCCGAAGGGCATCAGGGTGAATTCGCGCAGATCAACGCCCGCCCGTGAGGCGAGCTTTTCGACCTCGACGAACATTTCCGAGATGGCGATCTCGAGAATGGCCTGGGCGGCTTCTTCCGCCGTGCGGCCGATCTTGTCTGCGAGTTTCGTGACGGCAGCGCGGGCGAGTGCCACATCGATCTGCAGCTGCCCATAGGCCATCTGGCTGTGGCCGAGCCAGCCGCAGACGGCCATGGCGTCGGTAACGGTCGCCTGCGTGCCGCCGCGACCGTAACAGGCCGGCCCAGGCGTGGAGCCTGCCGATTCCGGCCCGACCCGCAACACGCCCTGCGCATCGACGCTGGCGATCGAACCACCGCCGATACCGATCGAGCTTACCGAGACGGACGGGATATGCAGCGGGAATTCGCCGATCAGTTCGCCCGTGCCGAATTGCGGCTCGCCGTCGATGATCAATGCGAAATCGGCCGAGGTGCCGCCGATATCGAGCGTGAGAATATGTTTTTCGCCAGCGCGGCGGGCGAGCCAGGCAGCCCCAATGACGCCCGAGGCGGTGCCCGAAAGCAGCATCTGCACGCAGGAGCGCTTGCCCTCGTCGGCATTCATGACGCCGCCATTCGATTTTGTCAGCAGCGCGGGTGCAGTGACCCCGCGCGATAGGAGCTTTTCTTCGAGCGCCGTCAGATAACCGGAGACGCGCGGATGGACGTAACCGTTGAGAATGGCGGTGGTGGTGCGCTCGTATTCGCGGATGACCGGCCAGACCTCGCAGGAGGTGAAGACGAAGAGATCAGGGGCGATCCGAAGAATCTCCTGTTTTACAGCCGCCTCATGGGCATCGTTGCGCCAGGAATGCAGGAAGGAGATGATGATGCCGGCCGCGCCATTCGCTTTGGCCTTTTCGACCGCGGCAGCAACGACGGTAAGATCAGGGGCCTGGGCTTCGCTGCCGTCTGCCCTAAGGCGGGCTGGAATGCCAAAAATCATGTCGCGGGCGATCAACTGGTCGGGCCTCGCGCAGAACAGCGAATAGACATCCGGCATTCTGAGGCGCGCCAGTTCGATCACGTCCTCGAAACCGGCATTGGTCATCAGCGCCAGCGAGACGCCGCGACGCTGGATGACCGTGTTGATGCCGACCGTCGTGCCATGCACGAAACGGCTGACGGCGGAGGGTTCCAGCCCTTCGCGTTCGGCCAGAAGCGTCAGGCCGGTCATCAGTTCGGCACCTGGATCGTCCGGCGTCGTCAGAACCTTGAGGGAGGCTACGCGGCCGGAGCGCGTTTCGAGCGCGCAGAAATCGATGAAGGTTCCGCCGATATCGACGCCGATCTTCCAGTCCTGTTGATCGTGGCTGCCTTTGCCATGCGGGGCCGCATTGTCCATGTGTTCAAGTCCCTTCCTGATCTGTCTTATGAAGCTGACATGGAAGCAGGAA
>Ga0209676_1001054_pt1 | contig 31612 bp, 33 predicted proteins | sample AraplaCvi_mLB_r2_FD_184282 | JGI IMG/M metagenome (GOLD analysis project Ga0209676, IMG submission 184282) | Arabidopsis root microbial communities from North Carolina, USA - plate scrape MF_Cvi_mLB_r2 (SPAdes) (version 2) | ecosystem: Host-associated > Plants > Roots > Endosphere | place: USA... | reverse complement strand
GTTCACGGTCCCTTGTGGGAGCGGGCGTGCCCGCGAACACCGGCGGAGCCGGTGCCATACACCGCGTTTGCCGTTTCGCGGGCACGCCCGCTCCCACAGAACCCTGCTAATCAGTGATTTATGTGTTATTCCATGAGAGCCCGGCTTGCCGGCGATGGGCCGCAAAGCGGCCCCAGATCGCTTCCTTGGACAAGGCAAGGGACACGAGCACGCAGAGGAAGGCACCGCCTGGTAGAAGGAAACCCGTAAACGACCACCGGGCTCGATATCGGCCCGGTGATCTTCACCACCTTACCAATTGTGCGTATAGCTGGCAGTCAACACGGTGCCTGGTGCCGGCAAGTGGCTGGTGTTGTTGTTATTGCGCAGCAACTGGCTGTAGAGCGGGTAGTAGTCGCGATTGAACAGGTTCTGGATGCCGACGCTGACCTTGTCGTCAGGGGTGACCTGGTACTGGCTGACCAGGTCCACAGTCGTGTAGGTACTCACCTGATGCCGGCCAAAGCTGTCCACGCCATCGAGCCTGTAGTCCTTGGCGTCAAAGAACGTGGCCTGCAGGCGGTTGCTCCAGTCCAGGGTCGGCTTGTATTGCACGTAGGCAGTCAGCTTCAGGGGCGGAACGCGATAGCCGGTCATGTCCTGCCAACCTTTACCGTCCGGTTTCTCTCGCCCACGCATCCACGTCGCACTCCCCCCTGCGCCCCACACCGCATCGTCCGATAGCCAATCGGCACTGGCTTCAGCCCCGTAGATGCGCTCCTTGGTGCGGGTCAGAATCAGGCCATTGTTGAAACTTTGCACGTCCCCCAGCTTGGAGGTGGTGTAGAACAGGGCCAGGGTGCCCAGGGTGTTGCTGCCCAGCTCGCCTCGCCAACCAAGCTCGTAGTTGTTGGTTTTGACCGGCTCCAGGTTCGATGCGTCGATGTCGAAACCACGGCGCGCATTGCGCAGCTGAATGCCCACGTCGGGCAACTGGAAGCCCTGGCTGAAGGAAGCGTAGATTTCCTGGCCGAGTACCGGCGAATAGACGATGCCAAGGTTCGACAGCACCGCATCGTAATGAATCTCTCCCCCCTCCACCGCAACAGGGGCGGCAGCCCTGGATTCGGACAACGGGACGAAGTCATCGAATTCGGCGGTGGAGTATTCATAGCGCAGGCCACCGTCGACCGACCAATGCTCATCGAAGCGATGCTGTAGCTGGGCGAACGCACCGGCGCTTCGGGTCTTGAGCGGGGGCATGTAGGTGAGCTTGCCGGTCTTGTCGAAGACCAGGCCGCCACTGGCGTCATACGCCGCAGGGTCGAAGACGTCGAGCGGCATGTCGCTGCGCTCCTGGTTATAGTCGCCCCCCCACACCAATTCGGTGCTCCCACTATCGCCAAGTGGTGTGCGCAGCGTCAGGCGGCTACCGAAAACTTCGCTGTTCTGCATGATCTGGTCGACGTTGCCGCCCCGCGTGGCAACGGCCCGGGCGTCGAACGGGGTGAAGCGGGTGAAGTAGTCCCGATAATACACCTGGGCAGAAAGCCGGCTGCCGAGAATGTCGAGGTTCTCGTACTCCAGGTTCAGCAGCGTGTTGCGAATGCGGTTCTGTTCGTCGAGGTCCAGGCCCTTGATCGCATTGGCCGGCACAGAGCCTGCGGGAAGTTTCGCGACGCTTGGGTCTGTCGCGTAGTCGGTGTCCTGGCGTGCATCGTAGTGGCTGACGGCAAGCTGGATGCGCTGGTTCTCGTCAATGTGCAGCCCCAGCTTGCCACCAATGTTGTAGATGTTCGAATCGAACAGGTCGCCCTGACTGGGCTCTGGAGCGATCCGGTCGCCGTGGGCATCGTACGAGGCACCGATGTGGCGGGTACCGAAGTCGAACGAATAATCCACCGCGCCCTGAGAGCCTGCGAAATACTGCTGGAACTGCCCCCCCAGGCCATCGCTGCCCAGGCGGGTAAGTGGCGAGGTGGCGCTCAGGCTGGTTTCGGCACGGTTTTCGCCACCAGCAGGCCGCGTGGTGATGGAAATGATGCCCCCCGTGGCACCGCTGCCGTAGATGGCGCTGCTGCCACGGATGACTTCGACCCGTTCGATCAGCGCCGGGTCGATGTTGGCCAGGTTGCGCGAAGAGTCGCGGTTGGTATTGAGCGGCACCCCGTCGACCATGACCAACATGCTGCGCCCACGCAGGGTCTGGCCGTACTCGGTGACGGTGCGGCTGGAGTCGGACATGCCCGGAATCGCCTTGGCCAGTACCGTGGCCAGGCTCTCTGAACCCTGGCGCAGCTCCTGCAGTTGTTCATGCTCGAGCACGGTGGATTGCCGCGTCGCGGACACCAGGCTGCTGCTGGTGCGCGAGGCCGTGATTTCCATCTGCGCCATTTCCACGGGCACGCTCTGGGTTTCGCGACTGGAGGCAGGGGCCCCTTGCGCGATGATGACGAAGGTGCGCTCATTCTTGGCCTGTACTTGCAAACCACTGTCCTTGAGCAGCGTTTGAAGGGCTTCCTCGGCTGTAAAACGCCCTTTCACCGCGGGCGCGTTTCGGCCGGCACCGAGATCGCTGGCAAAGATGATCTGGACCGCAGACTGCTGCGCAAGGGCGTTGATGGCCTCACCCAGCGGCGCGGCAGGGAGGTCCACGTCCACCCTTTCCTGGCCCTGGGCCGACATTGCGATGAGCAGGCTACTGGCAAGCAATGACAGGCGTAGTTGGCGACTGCGGAGGGGGAAATGCACGTCTCGAGTTCCTTTTTCTGGTTGGCTTTTTTCAATAGCCGCCACGGGAATCAGGAAACCCTACCTGCGCCTGAGAATTATTTTCTTGTCGATTTACGTTGAATTCGCACGCTGCCATCCGCTTGCTTCAACACGGCGACGGGCAGGATGCTGGGTAACAGCTCCAGCAGCAGGTCGACATTGTGCGCCTCGAAGACCCCCGTCACCTTGAGTGCAGCCAGGCTTGGGTCGCTCAGCTCGATGGATGCCTTGCGATAGTGACGCAGCAACGATACCGCTTCGTCCAGCGGCGTCTGCTCGAACACGATGCGATCATCTTTCCAGGCCATCGCCTTCGCCGCATCGACTTTCGCCACCGGCATCAGGTGCCCGCCAATCGCGTCGACCTGTTGCCCTGGCATGAGGGTGACAGGCGCTTGCGCCGCGCCTGCCACGGCGACGTCCACGCGGCCACGGGCCAGGGTTACACGCACCGCGTCGTCATCCAGGCGGCGCACATTGAACAGCGTACCGAGCACCTCGACTTTCGCCAGGCCAGCTGACACTACGAAGGGGCGGTACACCGCCGAGGACACATCGAACAGCGCCTGCCCGGCGCGCAGGTCGACTTCGCGGCTGAGCATGCGCCAACTGACAGCGAGCTGCGTGTCACTGTCGAGCAGGAGTTTGCTGCCATCGCTCAGCAGCACAGCGCGGCGCTCACCTGTGGCGGTAGCGAAACGCTCGCTCTTGTAGGCGGGGTTCAGCCAGGCCAGGGCGGCAAAGGCAATCGCCACCGCTAGCGTGATACCTGCTGACTTAACCGCCCTGGAGGGCGCTGGCCTGGACGGTGGCAAGGGGAACAGATGCTTGAGCGCTTCCCGGTGTCGCTCAAGCGCCTCGTCCAGTGGCGGCTGTTCGGGCTGCCTGGTCATGGATGCACCTCGTCGCGCCCAAGCCGTTGCCTGCACGCCGCCAACCCCAGGCGCAGGTGCTTTTCTACAGTCTTGATGGAGATACCGAGGCGAGCGGCTACTTCGGCCTGGGGGATTTCGTGAACCTTGTGCATGACAAAAACGGCCTGGCAGCGCGGTGGAAGGTCTGCGATAGCGCTCACGAGCAGTTGAAACTCGCGCTCGGCGTCATACCGGCTCATCGGGTTGGCTGCCGGGCAGGCTACCTCAGGGAGCTCGGCAACGGCCTCTACCCAGGCGCCTCGGCGGCGATCACTACGATAGCGGCTCACAGCGGTATCGTTGGAGATTTTTCGAAGCAAGGCCAGCGGGGTCCGCACGTCTTCTTTCTCACCGCGTTCCAGCAACTGCACGCACACGTCATGCACGACATCGCGCGCCATGCTTCTGTCACCGAAGCGTCGGCGAATGTGCTCCACCAGTTCGTCATAGTGACGTACCAATGTAGACAGCAGCGTCGGTTTGGCGGGATCGAACGACACGATGCATCCTGGATGAGGGCTAGGCGCCGAAAAGAGGATGCAAGTGTAAATGAGAAATAGTTGCGAATAAACAGGCTACAGCGTCGAGCCCTGCTGATGGGCAGGAACCTGAGCCATCGTGAGGCCGTTGGCAATGGCACTGGCTTCAAGCTTTGCACGCTCTGCGTCGAGAAATACATAGGCGGCTTGCAGCGTGGCGATCTTCGCTTGCACTTCGGCCATCTTGCTGGCGACAAGGGCCGCGCCCTGGGCGCAATCGATCGTGTTACCCCGCTTGGCGGCAAGGATGTCGCCGATCTCGGCGAGTGAAAAACCGCCGCACTGGGCAGTCTGAATGAAGGCCAGATCAACAACGGTCTGGTCGCTATAGCTGCGGTAGTTGTTGGCTTGCCGATGGGCCACGATCAGCCCGAGTTGCTCGTAATAGCGCACTGTATGACGGCCGACTCCGCTGCGGCGTTCCAGCTCTCCGATATTCACAAGAAAAAGCCCTTGACTGTAGAGTACGCTCTACACCTTAGCCTGCGCCGATCATCCAGACAAGGATTCAGACATGAGCGTGGAATGCTTCGTTACAGGCGGCAGTGGGTTTGTGGGTCAACACCTGTTGGCACACCTCACCGCAACAGGGCACACAACCCGGGTGCTTATGCGCAACCCCGAAAACATCGAGCATCTGCGAGAGCAGGTAACCCGGCTGGGCGGCAACCCTGCCTGTATTCATGCAGTTGAAGGCGATATCAGCAGGGAGGGGCTTGGACTCAGTGAAGCAGACAGACAACGCGTGTCTTCGGCCGCCGTTGTTTTCCACCTCGCGGCGCAATTTACCTGGGGCCTGACCATGGAGCAGGCCCGCGCAGTCAATGTACAAGGCGCGCTGAGGGTCGCCAGGCTCGCAGCGAACCTGCGCGCCCGATTGCTGATGGTGGGTGGCTACATGGTGCAGAATCTTGCCTACCTTGCAAGTATCGGGGTTGATAACGAGCACCCTGAAAACACCGATTGGCCGGCAGTCTACAACCATGCAGGCGGTTACGAAGGCAGCAAGCTGGAGTCCCATTTTGCAGTTATCCGTTACATGCAGGAAGCGGGTGCAGATTACTCGATCGTTCATCCTGCTACGGTGTGTGGCCACAGCGAAAGTGGGCACATCCCTGAAGGCCAACCCCTGGCCGGACTCATTCGAAATCTGGCCCTGGGCCGGTTCAAGGCTGTTCCCGGCTCTGCCAGGCACTGGTTGCCCTTGGTCAGCGTCGATTACCTGGTGAAGATGATGACCTGCGTGGCGTTCGACCCTGCGATGGCCAACCGGGAAGTCCTGGCGCTTTTCGAAAACACCCCGAACTTGCAGGGTATGCTCGAGCAACTGGCAAAAACGCTGAAGATCAAGGCACCCCGCCGCCATGTACCGATAGGGTTGCTCAAGTGGCTATTGAAGATACCCGGCCTGGCGACCCGATTCGCGATCAGCCCCGAGTCATTGAACTTCATTCAGACACAGCGCTTCGACATGCGTGAAAGCGGGCAACTCGAACTAAAGTATCAGTTGGCACGTCCCGACATGGCGGCCACGCTGGAGAATACCGTGCGCTACGTCCAGGGTTACTGGCCTGATTACCCTGCTCACGCCTGTGCAAACCCTGTTGCATGATAATGACGCCGCGCGCCCGCAGGAAAACTTCAGCCCGGGTAATTCTGTCGGACAGTACAACGATTTAGCTGTTATATTATTGCACACGACCCGGATAGTTACCTTCGGACCGTCTGGTTGGTTAAAGCGTGTCGACGCTCAACTTGATCCATAGGGAAAAGGCGCGTGAATTGACGTGAAGCGTGACATTCATCTCGTTGTGCTGTTGCTATTGGTCATAGGGTGTTCTCTCGCCTCGCTAACGTTCTGGAAGGTCATGGCCTCCCGCGAGCGCGCCCTGGAAGACATCAATGTCCATGGCCTGAACCTGACCCAGGCCCTGTCCACCTATGCGGAAGGTATCGTCCGGCAGAGCTCGATGCTGCTGCTGGGCCTGGTCGAGCGCCTGGAAACCGAGGGCACCGCACCTGCGCAGATCGAACGGCTGGGTCAACTGGTCAAACGTCAGCAACCCTTGATGCCGCCAATGAGCGGCATCACCATCTATGCCAAGGATGGCCGCTGGCTGATGTCGTCCAACCGCCCGACCCCCGCCGGGGCCAACAGTAGCGACCGGGCCTTTTTCATCCACCACCGTGACGACCCCTCCCGCGAGCCTTTTATCGGCCTGCCAATCCGTAGCCGCGTTACCCAGGAATGGGTGATCACCATCAGCAGGCGCTTCAACGATGACCGCGGTGAATTCGCCGGCGTTATTGCCATGACGCTTGGCGTGGAAAACTTCCTGCAACTTTTCGGCAAGCTGGACGTCGGCCATGACGGTGCCATCGGGCTGGCCTTTACCGACGGTGCCATGCTGGTGCGCTATCCGTTTCGCGAGCAGGACATGGGGCGCAACTTTTCAAAGTCGCCAATCTTCGCCAAATACCTCATCGACCAGTCAGCCGGTACCGCATCATTCACCTCCAGCCTGGACGGTGTAGAGCGCCTCTATGCATTTCGCAAGAGTGACAAGCTGCCGCTGGTGACAACGGTCGCGCTAGGCAAGCAGGAAGCCCTGGCAGCCTGGCGGCTGGAGGCGCTGCTGTCATCGCTGGTGGTGACAGCGCTGCTCGCACTGACCGGAACCATTGGCTGGCTGCTGATTCGAGCCATGAGCCGGCGAGGCGCGGTCGAAAGCGAACTTCGGCTGACCCAACAGCAACTGCTCGAGAGCAACCAGCAGCTCGAGCGCCAGGCGATGCATGATGCGCTGACCGGGCTTGCCAACCGGCGTTGCTTTGACGAGGTGCTGACCCAGGAAATCCGCACGGCCCATCGCGACGGCACCACGCTGGCGTTGCTGATGATCGACATCGATCATTTCAAACGCTACAACGACACCTACGGGCATCCCGCTGGCGATGCCTGCCTGCAGCAGATGGCCCACCTGCTCTCTTCATGCATCCGCCGCCCTCGCGACCTGCTGGCACGCTACGGGGGCGAGGAAATGGCGGTGATCCTGCCCGATACCGACAATGACGGCGCGACCGTCGTGGCCAGGCTGATGCTCGAGCGCCTGGCCTTGCAATCCATCCCTCACAAGGGCAGCCCGTTCGGGCATGTGACCGCCAGTATCGGCATTGCCTGCTCCGATGGCACGGTCCTCGACAACCCGACATCGCTGATTGAACGCGCCGATCAGGCGCTCTACATCGCCAAGCAGGCGGGCCGCAATCGCCTGCATATCGAGCGGGCGAAGGTGTGAAGCCAATAACCTGGCAGCGATCCTGGCATTACCAGACCGCTATATCGTAGGTCAGATAGATCCGGTTGCTGTCGCGGCCTCGGGAAAAGTCGGAACGGTAGACATAGTTACGCAGTTTCACGCCCAAGCCTTTGACGGGCCCGGACTGCACCACGTAGGCAAGCTCCACATCACGCTCCCACTCGCTGAGCCCGTAGTCAGCGGAGCGACCGTTGTCCCCGCTCAGGTAGCGCGCCATGAAGGTGAGCCCCGGGACACCAGCCGCTGCAAAGTTGTAGGCGTAGCTCGCCATCCAGGTTTTTTCTTCCTCCTCGATGAACTTGCCGATGCCAACGTTGCTGAACGAGTAGACCGTCGCGCCGCTGATGTATGGCAATCCAGCCTCGCCGTCGAGAATCTGGTAACCGGCGCCGAAAGTGTGCCCGGAATGAGCGTAGGACAGCTGCCCACTGAACATGTCGTTGTCGATCTCGCCACCGTGAGCGGCCCCGCTGTCGCGGCTCTTGAAATAGCGCAAGTCGGTGGTCAACACACCGCCGGCCAACGGCAGGTCGTGGACCAGGCCTAAGTAGTCCTGACGGTAGAAGTGTTCGAGCTGGCCGTGGAAATAGCTCAAGCGCAGCTGCTTGCTGACGGCGTAGTCGGCACCGGCAAAGTTGAAGTCGCCAGACTCCCCGCCGCTGTAGCCATCCAGGAACAGCCCTGTACTGTCGGAGGAATCACGCTGCTTGAAGCGGTCCAGGTGGCCGGCAGTCAAGGTCAGGCCAGCGACATCGGTACTGGTCAGCTGCGTGCCTTGGTAGGTCTGCGGCAACAACCGCGCATCGTTGTAGACCAGCACCGGCGTCTTGGGCAGCAAGGTGCCATGCTTGACCACGGTCTGCCCCAGTCGCGCCTTGGCCGTCACCCCGGCACTGGCGAACTCGTCGGCAGCGCGGCCATCGTCATGCACTGGCAGCAAGCCGGTACCGCTGCGGCCGCGGCCCGAATCCAGCCGTACGCCTACAAGCCCCAGGGCATCGAGCCCCAGGCCCAGCGGGCCTTGGGTGAAGCCTGATTGATAGTCGAGCAGAAAACCCTGCGCCCATTCCACCCGCTCACTCTTGGCCGTTGCTGCGGCGCGGGCGCTCATGCCTTGTTCGTCGCGGAAGTTTTCGTTGAAGTAAACGTTGCGCAGCTGCAGCTTGAGCTTGCCGTCGTCAATGAACCCGGCGGCGCCGGCCACAGGCAGCCAGCCGCACAGCAGGCCACAGGTGGCCCCACGGAAAACAGTTCGGGACATGTTCGATACTCTGTTGTTGTTCTTGGATGAGGTGGGCGCCGGCAGCGCCCGAGGCAGATCAGACGAAGAAGGACAACGCCCCCGTGAGCAAGGCCAGTGCGGTGATGACCAGCGATGTCAGTACCGCCCATTTCACGGTGGCCTTCTGGAAGTCGCCGATGTCGCGATCGACCATGCCCACCAGCAGCAAGGTCGAGGCCACCAGCGGGCTCATCAGGTGCACCGGCTGCCCCAGCACCGAGGCGCGGGCGATTTCAACCGGGTCGATGCCGTAGGCGGCCGCGGCGTTGGCAAGGATCGGCACCACGCCAAAGTAATAGGCGTCGTTGGACAGCACGAAGGTGAGCGGCATGCTGGTCAGCGCCACCACCAGCGGGAACCAGTGGCTCCACGCCTCGGGAATCCAGTCGACCAGGGTCTGCGCCAGCGCATCGACCATCTTGGTGCCAGAGAAGATCCCCGCGAAGATGCCAGCGGCGAACACCAGCAGCACCACGGTCATGGCGTTGCCCGAATGGGCGAGAATGCGTTCTTTCTGCAGGTCCAGCTGCGGGTAGTTGATCATCAGCGCCGCGACGAAGCCGATCATGAACAGCAGTGCGGAGTGCATGACGCCCATCACCAGAGCCGTCATCACGGCAATCACCAGCACCAGGTTCACATAGGCCAGACGTGGGCGCTTGTGCGGGTTATCACCGAGGATTTCCTTGATGTAGCAATTGCCGCCCCCCGACTCCAGGGCGATGTTGCCGATGCGTCGGCGCTCGGCGCGGCCCAGCAGGTAGGCGGTGAACACCACCCAGGCCGCACCGCCGATCACGGTCGGCAGCATCGGGATGAAATACTCGGTCGCATCCAGCCCGAGCGCGGCGATGGCCCGGGTAGCCGGCCCACCCCAGGGGCTCATGCCACTCATGATGCTCAGCGACAGCATGGACACCGTGGCCAGGATCATCGGGTTCATGCCGATGCGCTTGTACAGCGGCAGCATGGCCGCGCAGGTAATCATGTAAGTGGTGGTGCCGTCACCGTCGAGCGCTACCAGCAGCGACAGCAGCGCGGTACCGATGGCGATCTTGATCGGGTCGCCATTGACGCGCTTGAGGATCTTGCGGATCAGCGGGTCGAACAGGCCGGCATCGATCATCAGGCCGAAGAACAGGATGGCGAACAGCAACAGGGCCGCCGAGGGCGCCACCATTTTCAAGCCATCGAGCATCATCTTGCCCAGTTCGGGGGCGAAGCCGCCGATCACCGCGAAGACAATGGGTACCACGGTGAGCGCAACGATCGGCGACAGGCGTTTGCTCATGATCAGGTAGGTGAAGGTCACCACCATGATCAGGCCCAGGAGTGCGAGCATGGTCTTTTCTCTTGTTTTTATTCTGTTGCGGCCGTCGCCAAGGCAGACGGCCCCCTACCCCACTCGGCATCGCCGGGATGCTGAGTGGGATTCTAAGTCAACAATGGGAAGTGGAAGAGGCTTTCAGCCGTGATGCCGGGGCTCGGCAGACCAGTCGGCCTGCGCAACATCAGCCTTGTCCGGTACAGCCTGGGTGCCGTTCAGGCGGCGCAGCAAGGTTTCCCGGTCACAGGCGTTTTCCGACAGCGAGATGACCACGGTGGCCACGGCGTTGCTGGCCAGGCTGGTCAGCGCACGCGCCTCGGACATGAAGCGGTCGATGCCGATCAGCAAGGCAAGCCCTGCCAACGGGATGTCGTGAATCACCGTCAAGGTCGAGGCCAGCGCAACGAAGCCACTGCCGGTCACACCCGCGGCGCCTTTGGACGACAACAGCATGATCGCCAGCATGGTCACCGTCTGGCCGAGGCTCAGATCGATATTGCAGGCCTGGGCGATGAACACCGCCGCCAGCGACAGGTAGATGGCCGTGCCGTCAAGGTTGAAGGAATAGCCGGTTGGCAGCACCAGCCCGACAACGCCTTTCTTGCAGCCCAGCTTCTCCAGTTTTTCCAGCATGCGTGGCAGCACGGGCTCGGTGGACGAGGTACCGAGCACCACCAGGAACTCCTCGCGGAAATAGCGCAGCAGCTTCCACAGGCTGAAACCATGGGCACGGCAGATGCCGCCGAGCACCACCAGCACGAAAAACGCGCAGGCGATGTAGAGCGTACCGACCAGCTTGGCCAATGCCCCCAGGGACGTCACGCCATATTGCCCGACGGTGAAGGCCAGCGCACCGAAGGCACCAACCGGGGCGAAGCGCATCAGGTAGCCAAAGATGCGGAACACCATGGTCGAAGCAGACTCCAGTACATCGAGTACCGGCTTGCCCTTCTCGCCCATCGACGACAGGGCAAAACCGCTGAGTACCGCGATGAACAGCACCGGCAGCACTTCACCCTTGTTGAACGCCCCGATGAACGTGTCGGGAATGATGTGCATGAAGAAGTCGACAACGCTGAGCTTCGCCGCAGACGCGGCGTATTGGCCAAGCCCTTCGGTGCTGAGCGTGGCCGGGTCGATGTTCATGCCGACACCCGGGCGGAACAGGTACACCGCTGCCAGGCCGATCATCAGGCTGACCACGGTCAGTACCAGGAACAGCAGCAGGGTCTTGCTCATCAAACGCCCGAGCGAGCGCTTGTCGGTCATGCCGGCGATACCGGTGACGATGGTGCAGAAGACCACCGGCGCAATCATCATCTTGATCAGCTTGATGAACGCATCACCCAGCGGTTTGAGCGCAACGGCCTGTTGCGCCCAGAAGTGACCGACCACCACGCCTAGCAGGACGGCGCAGAGGATCTGGAAGTACAACGATTTGGCAAGTCTCATGAGGCATCACCCATTGTTGAAATTGTGCGGATGCGCTTGTTGCGAATGGACAGGTCTGGGCTGCCGCCTGGGCCTACCCCGCCAACCTGCGGAATGTAGGGGCGTAAACGAAGCCAGAGAACAGCCGCCGGGCGGTTCGTACCACCGAGGCCTGAATCGTCTTGCCATCGGCACCGCTGCGCGACAGCGCGACATCGATACCGCCACTTGGGTGTTCCAGGCGTACCTCGGCCAGCTGCTCGGCGCCCTCGCCCAGCAGTTCGCCGATGACGGTGCCAGGGCTGACGCAGGCAGTCGCCAGCCCGATCGCGCCGGTGATGGCCAGGGCGCGGTGGCAGTTGTGTGGCATGAAATAGCGAACCTGCAAGGTGCCGTCATAGCGCGGCCTGGACACCAGCACCGGTTTCGGGATGACCATGCCGCTGACATCACCCAGGCCCATGGCCTTGCCGGCCTTAAGGCGCAACGCCTCGAGGCGCTCGAGCAGACCGGCGTTGGCATCGAGTTCGGCCGGGGTTTCCGAGCCGCTGACACCCAGCTGGCTGGCTTCTACCACCATCATCGGCATGGCCATGTCGATGCAGGTGACCGGTACGCCATCGATCACATCCTTGGCCTTGCCAGTCGGGAACAGCTTGCCGGTCTTGCTGCCGACCGCATCGAGGAAAGTCAGTTGCACCGGGGCGGCAGTGCCCGGTACGCCATCGATCGCCGTGCGGCCTTCGTAGCGCACGATGCCGCCGGGGGTTTCCACCAGCGAATTGACGAAAGTACCGGTGTTGAGGTTGCGAATACGCACCAGCGTCTTGCCGTCCTGGCCTTTGACCAGGCCTTGTTCGATGGCGAACGGGCCAACGGCGCACAGCATGTTGCCGCAGTTGGGCGCGGTATCGACCCGGCGCTGGGCAACCATCACCTGCACGAACAGGTAGTCGACGTCGGCGTCGGCATGCAGCGAGGGGCTGACAATCGCTACCTTGCTAGTCTGCGGGCTACCGCCACCGATACCGTCGATTTCCAGTTCATGCCCGGAGCCCATCAGGTTGATCAGCAATTCGTCGCGTTCGACCACATTGGCAGGAAGGTCCCATGCATGAAAAAAGGGGCCCTTGGAGGTGCCACCGCGCATGAGTACGCAAGGAATTCGTTGCATGATTTCGCACTCTTGTTGATCAATGGACATCATTGATGTTGTGGACACAAGATTGACAGGGATGGATAAATCAATCCAATGCAAATATCGTAGCTATTGTTCCGATTCAAGCATCAATAACGAACCAGGGCCAAAGAGCGATCCGAGATGGAATACGAGCTGCAAGACATACGATCTTTCGTGAAAATCGCCGAACTCGGCAGCTTCCATGAAGCTGCGGAAGCGTTGCACCTGTCGCAGCCCGCCCTGAGCCGGCGGATCAAGAAGCTCGAGGAAGGCTTGGGCACTTCGCTGCTGGAGCGCACCACCCGCCGCGTCAGCCTGACCAGCGTCGGGCGTGACTTCCTGCCCAAGGCCAGGCGCCTGCTGGATGACTTCGAGGACTCGATCCTGAGCATTCGCGAACTCGCCGAACGACAGACCGGGCAGGTCACCCTCGCCTGCATCCCGACCGCGGCGTTCTATTTCCTGCCATCGGTGATTCGCGACTACAACGAGCAATACCCGAAGATCCGCATCCGCCTGCTGGACCTCAGCGCCAACGACGGGCTCGAAGCCGTACTGCGGGGTGAGGCCGATTTCGGCATCAACATGATGAGCGGCCAGCACCCGGACATCGAGTTCGTCTCCCTGGTACAGGAGCATTTCGTGCTGGCCTGCCGCAGGGACCACAAGCTGGCGAACCGTGACGCCGTCACCTGGACAGAGCTGGCCGACTACCGCCTGATCGGCGTAGGCCGCCTGAGCGGCAACCGGATGCTGCTGGACCATGCCCTGTCCGGGCTCAACCTGCGGCCCAAGTGGTTCTATGAGGTTCAGCACCTGTCCACCTCGCTGGGCATGGTCGAGGCCGGGCTGGGCGTGTCGGCCATGCCCAGCCTGGCCATGCCCAACGCCGACCACCCGACGCTGGTCAGCGTGCCGCTGATCGAACCCCAGGTCACCCGCACCCTGGGGTTGGTGTATCGCCGAGGGGCGTCGCTGTCGCCAGCAGCGGAGAAGTTCGTGTCGATCCTGCTGGACAAGTGGCCCAACCGGTAAGCGAAACGCCTGGCGTTTCGCCCGCTGCGGCACAGGGGAAATACCGGCTGCGTGCATGGTTCACTCCCCGCCCACGCCCAGTTCGTCAGGCCGGCGCTTCTCGATCGCGAACTTCAGCAGTGCCGCGCTGCGGAACAGGCCATGGGCAAACTTGCCATAGGGCAGCGTGATGAACAGCGCCATCACGGTGCCCAGATGGATCGCCAGCAGTATCGCCATCGCTGCGGTATCACGCAGGCCCAGCAACGCAAGGCCCGTGGCGCTGACCAGCAGCAGAAGCAGGATGAACGCCCGGTCCATGGGGCGCTGGGCAACATCGCCCTGCTCCGGCGCCCTGCGCAGGTTCAGCGCCAACAGCCCGGCCGGCCCGACAATCAAGCCGATACCGCCCAGTGTTCCCAGCAACACCGGGGCACTCAGCAGCGGGTAAGGTGCCTGCTGGCCCAGCAGGTAGTGATACCCCGTGGCGACCACCGTGGCGGCAAAGCACAGCATGAAGCCGTAGAAGGTGAAGTGATGGAAGCGCCGGCGCCAGAGCGTGTAGCGATCATCGGCATTGTTGCAACCTTGGCCGTGCCCACCGTCCAGGTACTTCAGGGTCAATGCCGCGCCTGATGCCTCGAACACGGCGCCTTTGGCCGGTTGCGCCAGCGCCTCGGCCGGCGAGACCGAACGCCAGAAGCGACGTACCGCCACCGCCAGGGCCACGCCTGCAGCGGCAAAGACACTTCCGAACATCAGCGCCAGAGCGTTGTGCGGGAAGACCGCATAGAAGTTCCCCGCCAACCGCCCGGGCAGCAGCGTGCCGTTGACGAACAAGGTCAGCAGCAGGAACAGCGACAAGGCTACGGCCAGCGCAGTGGCGACATAGGTGCCGTTGTGCCGGTACAGCCGTCCGAAGCGCGCCGGCCAGGCGTACTCGGCGTATGTCTGCCCGCGCACCTTGGCCATTGCCTGCGGCACGTTGACCGCGAATTCGTGGGGCTGCGCGTACTGGCAGGCATGCAGGCAGGCGCCGCAGTTGTGGCACAGGTTGGCCAGGTAATGGATGTCGGCCTTGCCGAACTCCAGCCTGCGGGTCATCGCCGGGAAAACTGCGCAGAAGCCTTCGCAATAGCGGCAGGCGTTGCATATCCGCATTTGTCGGTCCACTTCCTGCTCTTCCAGGTTCAACACCGGGATCAGTTCGAGGGCCGACCGGGCGGCATCAGGCTGGCGTGGTTCAGGCAGTTGCGCGGTCATGGCGATTCTCTTTTTCTGGATGTACGTGACCGGCCGCTGCAGCGGCGCTGGTCCCGGCGATGCGGCCGAAGGCGGTGCCGATGGACATGCCGACACCTGCGGTGTAGCCCTTGCCCAGCACATTGCCCGCCATCATCTCGCCAGCAACGAACAGGTTCGGGCTGGGATGCCCATCGAAATGAACGGCGGCGGTTTCATCGGTGCGCAGCCCCAGGTAGGTGAAGGTCACGCCAGGACGCAGCGGGTAGCCGTAGAAAGGCGGTGTATCGATGGGGCGAGCCCAATGGCTTTTCACCGGTTCCAGGCCTACGGTGTGGCAGTCGTCCAGCCGGGTGTGGTCGAAAGTGCCCACCTGGCAGGCCTGGTTGTAGGCATGCACGGTTTCGAGAAATGCCTGTACCGGCACACCGAGCAAGCCGGCCAATGCCTCCAGGCTGTCGGCGGTAGCGCCCGGAAAAACCGGTGGCATGAAGCGCCCGAGGGCTTTGCGATCAATGATCGAGAACCCCACCTGCCCAGGCTGATGCGCCACCAGGCGCCCCCAGATGGCATAGCGCTTGGGCCAAAAATCCTCGCCTTCATCGTAGAAGCGCTGGCCGTCGCGGTTGACCACCACGCCCAGCGACACACAATCGATACGCGTGCAGATGCCGCCATCGTATAGCGGCGCGCGGGCATCGATCGCCACCATGTGCGCCTGGGTCGGGTCGCCGATCGTGTCGGCGCCCTGTTCGATCATGCGGCGCAACAGCACGCCGTCATTGAAACGCGTGCCACGGATCAGGAAATTGTCCGAAGGCCACTCCCCTCGCTCGTTCTGCCCCCACGCCTCGCGCAACCACTGACGGTTGGACTCGAAGCCGCCGGCGGCCAGCACACAGGTACGTGCCTCGATGCGCTCGGCGGGCAGCTGGCGCCCTTGAACCTCACGTGGCGGCACATGGGCCGCCACGAAGCGGCCGCCCTGCAGTTCGATGTCGGCTACCGGTGCGTCGTAGCGTATCTGTACGCCAAGGTTTTCGGCGCTGCGAAAGTAGGCATTGACCAGCGCCTTGCCGCCGCCCATGAAGAAGGCATTGGTCCGTGCGGTATGCAGCGCCCCCGACAACGACGGCTGGAAATGCACGCCATGGCGGCGCATCCACCCGCGACAACTGGCGGATGCGCGAATCACCAGGCGCGCGAGCTTTTCGTTGGTCTGGCCACCGGTGACTTTCAGCAGGTCCTGCCAGAACTCTTCCTCCGGGTACGCCTCGACCAGTACGTCCTGCGGGGCATCGTGCATGCAGCGCAGGTTACGCGTGTGTTGTGAATTGCCACCACGCCAGGCGCGGGGTGCGGCCTCGAGCAGCAGCACGCTGGCTCCGGCCTCTCGCGCCATCAGCGCGGCACAAAGGGCGGCATTGCCCCCTCCGATGACTAGCACATCGATCATTTCGCCTCCCGATCACGAGCAGCCGAATGTTCGGGTGCTCCTCGTGGCCACGGACTTTAATGAGTGACCGGAGGGTGCGAAACGCGATCGTCAGGGGGAGGCGTTCAGTTTTTCTAAAGGGTCTGGATGGGGGAACCCGGCGTTCAGGTCAAAGCAACCGCGCCCCAGGCCATCGCCCCTGCTCCACCAGGTCCCGAGCGACCTCCTGCAGTACGATCCGTGTCGCCAATGCGGCCGGCGAGAGCTCGTCATCGGTCAGGCTGACAATCACATTGCGACGCTGCGCCTGTGCTTCATCGATGGCAAACACGCGCAAGCCCGCCTGATGCGCCCGGGCCACCGTCGCACCGGGCTGGATGGTGGCGGCATGGCCCGCGCACACGCAATCCATCAACAGCGACAAACCATCGACCTCCATGACGATGCTGGCCTCCAGCCCTGCCCGCTCGAAAATCGAGCGCAACGTCGAGCGCAGACCATGTTGCGTGCTGGGCATCACCAAGGGGAGTGTCGCGATCTGTTGCAACGTGAGCGACTCGCCCCACTCGGCCTTGACCAGCGGGGCGGGAACCAGCACGAACAAGCGCTCGGTCAGAAGCGCCCGCACTTCCAGCCGCGGCCCCGTCTCTGCCTGGAACAGCACTGCCAGGTCGAGGTGCCGGGCGTTGAGCTGGTTCATCAGATAGCCAGACAGCATCTCCACCAGGTGCAGGCGGATGTCGGGGTAGCGTTCGCGCATCCTGTCGATCAGCGCCAGGCCAAGAATCGATGCCGTGGTCGGTGCCAGCCCAACGCTGGCATAGCCGCTCATGCGCCCGCTTTGCGCTGCCAGCACCGCATGCTCCGCCTGCCGAAGCGCCAGGCGCGCATGGTACTCGAAGGCCAGGCCCGCCGCCGTCGGCGCAACGCCAGTGCTCGAACGTGTCAAAAGCCGGGTACTCACCTCGCTCTCCAGCTTCGACAGTTGCTGGCTCAGTGCCGAGGCGCCAACCCCGAGCTCGACCGCCGCCCTGCCTAGGCTGCCGTACTCCAGAACACTCAGGAAATAGCGAAGCTGACGTAACTCCATACAGGTCTCTTTCAACGATGGGGGGCGGACCTGGAGCATGTTAAACGTATTTGCACAGCCTGGATCGACAGAACGCTACCGTGAAAAGGAATGGCCTCGGGCCCCTGTGGGAGCGGCCTTGTGTCGCGAAAGGGCCGCAAAGCGGCCTCAGGATTGATGCGAAACAGTTGAAATTGCTGGGGCTGCTTTGCAGCCCTTTCGCGACACAAGGCCGCTCTCATGGAACAACACATAACCCACTGATTAGCAGGGTTCTGTGGGAGCGGGCGTGCCCGCGAAACGGCAAACGCGGTGTATGGCACCGGCTCCGCCGGTGTTCGCGGGCACGCCCGCTCCCACAAGGGACCGTGAACGCTCTCGAACATTGTTCCCTGTGCGACAGCGCAGCCCAGAGGGCTGGGCAATCTCCCACAGGGATCGCGCCAGCTTTGGGAAGAGATCCAGCAGCCTTGCAATACATGCGAAAATTCATATATTTGAAAAACCACATATATCAAGCATGGAAAGCGAACGCCAGAAACTGCCATGACTGAATCGCTGACCCCAACCCAGGTCTTCAAATGCCTCGCCGACGAAAACCGCATTCGGATGATGTTGCTGATCGCTCGCGAGCAAGAGCTATGCGTCTGTGAGCTGATTTGCGCCCTGGAAGAAAGCCAACCCAAGGTTTCCCGCCACCTCGCACAACTGCGCACCTGCGGCCTGCTAGAAGACCGCCGGCAAGGCCAGTGGGTTTACTACCGCCTGCATCCAGAACTGCCCGACTGGGTACGCGATGTCCTGGTAACAACGCTGCAGGCCAATGGCGAATGGTTGAGCACCAGCGCCAAACGACTGGACACCATGGGCGGCCGCCCTCAGCGCGTCGCTGCCTGCTGCTGACCACTGCCCGGAAATACACGTGAGAACACGACCATGGCAATCAAAGTAGGCATCAACGGATTTGGCCGTATCGGTCGTCTGGCGCTGCGGGCGTCGCCGGTGAAGGAGAAAGGCGCGCTGAACGTGGTGATGGGCGTCAACCAGCACCTGTTCGACCCGGCGCAACACCGTATCGTCACCGCCGCGTCCTGCACCACGAACTGCCTGGCCCCGGTGGTGAACTGGGCTACGAACAACGCCCGCTGGTGTCCATCGACTACCGTACCGATCCGCGCTCGTCGATCATCGATGCGCTGTCGACGCTCGTGGTCAATGGTACCCAGGTGAAGATCTACGCCTGGTACGACAACGAGTGGGGCTACGCCAACCGCGCGGCGGAGCTGGCGCGAATGGTCGGCATGGCGGAGTAACCGGCAACCATGAAGGCGTTGTCAGCCCTGCCTGCCCAAGTGCGTCAGTACCTGCTGGTTACCGGCAACTACTGGGCCTTCACCCTTACCGACGGCGCATTGCGCATGTTGGTTGTGCTGCATTTCCATTCGCTGGGCTACTCGCCGCTGCAGATTGCGGCACTGTTCCTGTTCTATGAAGTATTCGGCGTGATCACCAATCTGGGGGGCGGCTACCTCGGCGCCCGCCTGGGCCTCAACCGCACCATGAACATCGGCCTGGGCATGCAGGTGCTGGCCTTGTTGATGCTCACGGTGCCGGCAGACTGGCTGGCAGTGCCCTGGGTGATGACGGCTCAGGCGTTGTCCGGCATCGCCAAGGACCTGAACAAGATGAGCGCCAAGAGCGCCATCAAGCTTCTGGTGCCGGACAGCCAGCAAGGCACCCTGTACAAGTGGGTAGCCATTCTCACCGGTTCGAAAAACGCGCTCAAGGGCGTGGGTTTCTTCCTTGGCGGCGCTTTGCTCGCACTGCTCGGCTTCACCCTGGCGGTGCTGGCCATGGCAGCGGTGTTGGCATTGATCTGGGTCGGCAGCCTGGTCCTGCTGAAAAAGGACCTGGGCAAAACCAAGGCCAGACCGAAGTTTCGCGACATGCTGTCCAAAAGCCGGGCCATCAACCTCCTCTCGGGCGCACGGCTGTTTCTCTTTGCCGCCCGTGACGTCTGGTTTGTGGTGGCCTTGCCGGTGTACCTGAGCACCACGTTTGCCTGGGACTTCTGGCGGGTCGGCGGCTTCCTGGCAGCATGGATAATCGGCTACGGCATCGTACAGTCGCTTGCCCCCCACATTACCGGCAAGAAACGCGGCCAGGTGCCCGATGGTCGAGTGGCTTTTATCTGGGCGATCATCCTGGCCGGGTTGCCTGCGCTCATCGCCCTGGGCCTGTCGGCAGGCTGGTCAGCCCAGCGGGTGCTGCTTGGCGGGCTGACGCTGTTCGGCGTGCTGTTCGCCGTGAACTCGTCACTGCACAGCTACCTGATCATCAGTTATGCCAAGGAAGACGGGGTGTCACTGGATGTGGGCTTCTATTACATGTCCAACGCACTAGGGCGGCTGGTCGGTACGCTGCTTTCCGGTTGGGTGTTCCAGGCATACGGGCTGCAAGCCTGCCTGTGGATCTCCACAGCCTTCGTTCTGCTGGCCGCCCTGGTCTCGATCGGCTTGCCAAGGCATGCCACGGTGGTCGCTCCGCGCTAGCGAACCCCGAAGTTGTTTGCCCATTGCTTTTGGCCAAATCTGGATTAATGTAGACAACGATACATTTTATGTTGAGCTTTCTACATGACCGGATGGTTGCTACTGATTCTCGGCCTGCCGACTGCCAACGCCACCGAACGCATGCGCGCCTGGCGGGCGCTGAAAGCGTCGGGTGCGGCTGTGCTGCGCGATGGCGTGTACTTGCTGCCGGAACACAGCGCGGGCCGCGAGGCATTCGAGGCCGTGGAGCGAGACGTGCTGGCCATCAACGGCACGGCGTTTCTCCTGTCGCTGCCTGAGCGTGAAGAGCGCTTCAGCGGGCTGTTCGACAGAAGTGATGAATACTCCAGGCTGCTCGAAGAGATTGCAGGCTGCCGTACCGACCTCTCGCCAGACAATGCACTGCAGACAGCGCGGCACGTACGCAAGCTGAGAAAGGCCTTTGGCCAGCTGGCGGCGATCGATTTCTTCCCCGGCGTACTCAAGGCTCAAGCCGACGCGGCCCTGCAGGCGCTTGAGACCGCTATTGGTCGAGCGCTGTCTGCCGATGAACCGAGTGCGCACGACCAAGCCATCACGCCATTGGAGCGCAGCGACTACCAAGGCCGCCGTTGGGCGACCCGAAAGCGTCCGTGGGTGGATCGGTTGGCCTGTGCCTGGCTGATCCGTCGCTTCATCGATAGCGACGCCCGGTTCATTTGGCTGGATAGCCCCGGCGATTGCCCAGGCGATGCGCTTGGCTTCGATTTTGACGGGGCCAGGTTCAGCCATGTCGGGCAACGGGTGTCGTTCGAAACCCTCATCGAGAGCTTTGCCGTTCAACAGCCAGGCCTGACCCGTCTGGCAAGTGTCATTCATTACCTGGATGTCGGGGGCAGCCAACCCTGCGAAGCCCCAGGCATCGAACGTGTCCTCGCGGGCTTGAGAGCAAGCATTGACGATGACGATCAACTGACAACGGTCGCCGGCGGCATCTTCGACGGGCTACTGACGGCTTTCGCGAGTGAGGAAGTTCACAATGGTTGACAGCACCCCTGCTGTGGGCGAACAGCCACCGGCGCAAGTGGCTCTGCGCCCGGTCGGACTGTTCGAAGCATTCCTGTTCTGGCTCAAGCTCGGCTTCATCAGCTTTGGTGGGCCCGCCGGGCAGATCTCGATCATGCACCAGGAGCTGGTCGAGCGGCGGAGGTGGATCAGCGAAAAACGATTCCTGCATGCGCTGAACTACTGCATGTTGTTGCCCGGCCCTGAGGCCCAGCAGCTCGCCACCTACATCGGCTGGCTCATGCACCGCAGCTGGGGCGGCGTCATTGCCGGCGCATTGTTCGTGCTGCCTTCGCTGTTCATCCTGATTGGTTTGTCCTGGGTATACATCGCCTTCGGAGAAGTGCCGGTGGTCGCCGGGATCTTCTATGGCATCAAGCCGGCGGTCACGGCCATTGTCGTCCACGCAGCCCATCGCATAGGTTCGCGAGCGCTGAAGAACGGCTGGCTGTGGGCCATGGCCGCGGCATCGTTCGTGGCGATCTTCGCGCTCAACGTGCCCTTCCCGCTGATCGTGCTGGCGGCCGCCATCATCGGTTACCTGGGCGGCCGCTTCGCCCCCGGCAAATTCGTGATCGGTGGTGGCCATGGGCCCGCGAAGAACAGTCATGGCCCGGCCCTGATCGATGACGACACCCCGCCTCCGGAGCATGCCCGTTTCAACGGGTGGCACCTTCTGCGCCTGTTGCTGATCGCTGCTGCGCTGTGGGCCCTGCCCATGGGGCTGCTTGCGCTGTCGTCTGGCTGGGACGCGACCCTGACCCAAATGGGCTGGTTTTTCACCAAGGCTGCCTTGATGACGTTTGGCGGGGCATATGCCGTGCTGCCCTATGTCTACCAAGGCGCTGTCGGGCATTACGGGTGGCTGACACCCACCCAGATGATCGATGGGCTCGCCTTGGGCGAAACCACGCCAGGGCCGCTGATCATGGTGGTTGCCTTTGTCGGCTTCGTTGGCGGCTACGTGCATCCAATGTTCGGTGCCGAACACCCGTTCCTTGCCGGCGCGGTCGCGGCAAGCCTCGTCACCTGGTTCACCTTCCTGCCGTCGTTCATCTTCATCCTGGCCGGTGGCCCGGTGGTGGAGTCGACTCACAACGAGATGAAATTCACCGCCCCCCTGACAGGGATCACCGCCGCTGTGGTAGGGGTGATCCTCAACCTCGCCCTGTTCTTTGGCTACCATGTGCTCTGGCCAAAGGGCCTGGCAGGGGCATTTGACTGGCCTTCAGCGGTCATTGCGGTTGCTGCAGCGGTTGCCTTGTTCCGCTTCAAGCGGGGCGTGATCCAGGTGCTGTTGGCCTGCGCCCTGGTTGGCCTGGCAGTCCACATGTTGCGGGTTTGAGGCCAGGGTCAGTCGTCGTAACGGTGGTGCTTGCGCCAGCCATAGTGATGGCCACGGTCATGACGGTGACGGCGCCAGCCACGATCATCGTCATCGTCGTCATCATCACGGTAACGATGCCCACTTTCGTCATCGTAGTCGCGGCCCATGTGGTTGCCCAAGGCACCGCCCACACCGCCACCGGCTGCGGCGCCGATCATGCTGCCAGTGGTGCCGCCCATCTTGCGCCCCACCACGTTGCCGCCCGCTGCACCCAGTGCGCCGCCAATGGCCGCCTCGCCACGGCTGTGCTTGTTGGCGCCCACCGCACTACCGGCCGCGCCCCCCAGGCCGGCGCCGATTGCCGAGCCAGTGCTGCCGCCGATCGACTGACCGACTACCGAGCCCAATACCCCACCCAATGCGCCACCTATACCGGCTTCGGTATTGCCGCCAGCCGACGCAACGCCGCTCAGCAGGCCCAGTGACAACAAGAGAATCGAGGAGTACTTCATTTGTAAAAGCCTCAAAGGGATACGGGGGCGATCCTGAGGCTCTGAACGGGGGCATACAATAAAAATCCGACGAATAACCCGACTTGAAAAAATTCTCCAAGCGACTGTTTTTTCGATGAAACTTCAGGAAGTCTGGCCGGTCTCAGGTTAATTGTGAAAGGCCCTTGCAGCGGTGGAGAGGCCTTTCTTTTTGCCCAGCCTTGCATGGACCAACGTGACAAGTGCGCCGAGCAAAGCCAAAGCCATATCCTTCTGCGCATCCCAAGGGTCTTGCTGGGTTGCGAGAAAGGCTTGCGCCCGGTCATCGCCCAGGTATTGGCCGCCTACCCACTCCATCAGCTCGTACAACGCCGATGTGGCAAGCACGAAAGAAACCGTGCACAACGCCAGCCAAAGGCCGCGCAGCATGGCTTGGCGCTGGAGCAACTCCCTGATCGGCAAGACGAACAGCAAGCCGTAGCTCAGGTGCACCAGACGATCGAACTGGTTACGGTGCCAGCCCATCCAGGCATTCAGAGAGTGATCGGTAAGCGCTTGCAGCCAAGCGTCATAAGGTACCTTGGCATAGGTGAAGTGCGCGCCCAACTCATGAATCGCCAGCATCACTACGATTGCCAGGTAGGCCTGCCGCGAGAAGCGCCAGTAGCGCAGGGTTGCAGCCAAGGTGAGCAGCAGTGCCAAAGGCAAAACGTTCTCGACCCACCAGTCTGCACGGTCAAGCGGTGCAACCCCGGAGGCAAGCACAATGGCCATTGCCGATGCCAGCAAGCCCGCGGCCTGACGTGGGGTGGCCGACGGCAACGGCAGTTCAACGCTTGCACTGCGTTTCATCACGCGCGGTTTTCTGCGCAGTCGAATCATGCGACGTGCCCGTTGAACCATCGGGACGCTGCGCATCGTTGTCGCGCTCCTCTTCACCCCGGGTTCCGCTGCGAGGTGCCACCGTTTCTTTTTTCATCTCCCCTCCTAACCCTTGCTATGTTCCGACGAAGTCGGCCCCGTGCCGGGCTTGATTCCACGCGGGCCGAGCACACCCCAGATGGCCAGGCCCACGACAGGCAGCACCAACAGCAACAGCGCCCACATGGCCTTTGTCACATCGCTCTTGTCGCTGCGGAAAACACTGACGATGGCCCACAGATCGAGCAACAGAATGATCGCTGCCACAGCGATCCAGAAATACGTCACAGGCTCGGTCATGATCGCTTCTCCTCGGTTTGAACGGGCAGCAGTGCGTGATTCGCGCTCCCCCTCCTACCCAGAGGAAACCAGCAGACGCAACAAAGTTCAGGTTGCTTTGCCCACCATTGATGGGTGGCCCTCCCGCAATGAACCAATCCCGCACGAAACACGTCCACCACAAAACAACACACGAGTGACCCACCATGGCGATCGACCCTGTACTTGAGGCCCTTGATTACCTCAAGGCCAACAAACTGGTGCTGACCACCGCGGAGTCCTGCACGGCCGGCGCCATGGTCGCGCTGTTGGCAGCAGTACCCGGTACCGGCGAAGTGCTGGAAAGCGGCTACGTGGTGTACTCGCCAAGTGCCAAGAAACGCCTGCTCGGCGTCAGCCCACAGACTATCGAACGCTACGGCCTGACCAGTGAGGCAGTCGCCTGGGAGATGGCGCTCGGCGCATTGAAAGACAGCGACGCCACTGTCGCCATCGCCAGCACGGGTGTCGCCGGGCCTGAGCCGCAGGATGCCATCGCCCCGGGCACCGTGTGCTTTGCCTGGGCCTTTGCCGGCGAGCCCTTGGCCGTGTTTACCCGCAGCCAGCGCTTTTTTGGCGAGCGCGCGGACGTGATCCGCCAGGGCGCGCTCTATGGGTTGTCACACCTTGCCCATTACCACCAACGCTGGCTGCGCGGTGAGCGCGCCTGAGGGCCAGGAGCATGGATGAAGATGAGTTGGTTTCAAGGCGCCACCCCGTCGAGGAAGACATGCGGATGCAGCAGCGCGTCTGGCGTTTCGAACGGGTGGGCTGGTATGCCCTGGTGCTGGTCGTGCTGGCGGGCCTGGCCGGGGTTTTCGGCAACGGTCCGCTCAGTGACGCCCAGGTCACCAGTGAGGACGGCCGGGTGCAAGTGGAATACCAGCGTCTGAGCCGCAGCGGCACCACCGACAACCTGCGCATCACGGTTCGCGGGACTGCCGGGAAGCCTGTGATGTTGCTACTTGGGGGGAGCTTGCTGCGCGAAGCCAGCATCGAAACGCTGCAGCCGGAGCCGCAGGTGTCGCAATCCCACGGCAGGTCGCTGCTGCTCCAGCTTGGCACCAGCAAAAAGGGTATCGCCACCCTTTACCTGACCCTGCGCAGCGAATACGTCGGCACGCTCGAAGGTGTTGTCAGGGCCGGGCCGAACAGCGTCGTGCATTTCTCGACCTTTCTCTACCCGTAGGAGCGCGCCATGGACTCCATTCTCCGTGCGGCAGGCATGTACATCGCACTGATGCTGCTGTTTCGCGTGGCTGGCAGGCGCTCGCTGGCAGACCTGACCACCTTCGACTTCGTCCTGCTGCTGATCATCGGTGAAGCCACCCAGCAGGCTTTGCTTGGCGAGGACTTTTCGTTCACCAACGCCATGCTGGTGATCGCCACGCTGATCGTCCTGGATGTCGGCCTGTCACTAGCCAAGCTCAACTCCAGGCGCCTGGCCCGGCTGGTCGACGGCCACGCGACACTGGTCGTGGATCAGGGGCGCTTTCTGCATCACCGAATGCGGCGGGCACGGCTGACCGAGGACGACATTCTCGAATCGGCCCGGGACAGCCAGGGTATCGAAAGCGTCGGCCAGATCAAGTTCGCCATCGTCGAGCGCAACGGCAAGATCTCGATCATCCCGCAGGAATGACCCAGCCTGGCCGGTGCAACCTGTGCGGCTCCTTGAGCGAGCGGCTTTTCGCGATACCGGTACGTTGATCATCCGCTTTGAACCTTGGCGCGCGCGCCCTACTCCATCGAAGGCAATCGTGATTTTTTCAGCCCGGAAGAGGTGCCGCATGAACGCTATCGAATTGTTGGTCCAGGACCATGAACTGGTGAAGAAGCTGCTGGAGGAACTGTCCTCCACCACCGAGCGCGCGGTGAAAAAGCGCGCCGAGTTGCTCGAGCGCATCAAACAGGAGGTGACCATCCACACCGCCCTGGAGGAAGAAATCCTGTACCCGGCCATCAAGCAGGCCGGCGGCAAGGAAGAAGCGAAGATGTATTACGAAGCCAAGGAGGAGCACCGCACGGTCGATTCGCTGGTACTGCCGGACCTGCTGCAAACCGAGACCGGTAGCGTCGAGTTCGCCGGTCGGGTCAAGGTCATGAAGGAACTGTTGGAGCACCATATCGAGGAAGAAGAAAGCGAGCTGTTCCCGACCGCCCGCAAGCTGCTCGGCAAGCAGGCACTGGATGAGCTCGGCCAGGCCATGGAGGCGCAGAAGAAACTGCTCAAGGGCGAACAGCGTGCCGCGTGATGGAGGCCTGGATCGACTTTCTTGAATGGCCCGCCATGGCCCTGACGGTACTTGCCGCCTGGTGCATCGGCTCGCGGCGCCCAGGCCGGCGCAAGCTGGGTTTCTGCTGCTTCATTGCCAGCAATGTGTTGTGGGCCATCTGGGGATGGCAAGCGCAAGCCTGGGCGCTGATCCTCCTGCAGGGTTGCCTGTGCGCCATGAACCTGCGGGGCTGGAAGAAAAATACTGCAGTGGAGTCGGGCTGAACGCCGGCTCCTTTACCCGAAAGCCCAACGGCGAGGAACCCGACCATGATCGACCCCAACGACCCTGATCCTTATGTGGACGAAATACCGCACAACCCGGGCGAACCTGTACCCGATCCGGACCAGGAAGCACCCGACTGGCCCGAAGGCCAGGTACCGCCGGAGGAACAGTCCGACGGCTGAGGCTCAACCATCAAGCGGCATTGCCTGCTGCGCCGGCAATGCCGCCCCCTCAGTCTCCCTTCCTGCGCCAGGAGGCAAGCGTCTCATGAGTGATCGCATCATCGCCTTGTTCACCGATACCACACTGTTCGGAATATCCGTTCTCAATCTGTTGCTGGCACTGACCGTAGCCTTGCTGACATTCCTCGTGGCGCGGGCGGCCATCAGTTTCATGCTGCACCGTGTCAGGCGCTGGTCCGAGCATGACGGCGCGCTGAGCCAGGTACTGGCCAAGGTGCTCGGCGGGACCAGCAATTTTCTGTTGTTCCTTGCCTCGCTGCTGGTGGGCCTGAGCATGCTCGACCTGCCCGAGCGCTGGCTGACCCGGGTTGGTAGCCTGTGGTTCGTGGTCGCGGCATTGCAGATCGGGTTGTGGGCCAACCGTGCCATCGGCCTGGGCCTGAATCGCTACTTCGCCCGGCACCGTACCGACGGCCTGAACCAGGGCAGCGCGCTGGCCACGCTGTCGGCATGGGGCGCGCGGGTGCTGTTGTGGTCAGTGGTGCTGCTGGCGATGCTCTCCAACCTGGGCGTGAACATCACTGCCTTCGTCGCCAGCCTGGGGGTAGGCGGTATCGCGGTTGCACTGGCCGTGCAGAACATTCTTGGCGACCTGTTCGCCTCGCTATCCATCGCCGTGGACAAACCGTTCGAGGTGGGCGACTTCATCGTCATCGGCCCGCTGGCCGGTACGGTCGAACACGTGGGGCTGAAGACCACACGTATCCGCAGCCTGGGCGGCGAGCAGATCGTCATGGCCAACGCCAGCATGATCAGCAGCACCATCCAGAACTACAAGCGCCTGCAGGAACGGCGGATCGTGTTCGAGTTCGGCCTGTCCTACGACACACCAACCGAGGCAGTGAAAAAAGCGCCCGCCATCGTCGAGGAAGCGATCAAGGCCCAGCAGCAGGTGCGCTTCGACCGTGCCCACCTGCGCGGCTTCGGCAAAGAGGCGCTGGAATTCGAGTGCGTATACATCGTCCAGGACCCCGGCTACAACCTGTACATGGACATCCAGCAAGCGATCAATTTCCACCTGCTCGAGCGCTTCTCGAAAGTCGGTGCCAAGTTCGCCGTCCCGGTACGCGCGATCAAGGTCACTGCCCTGCCCGAGCAATCACTGCGCGGGGCGCAGAATGCCCATGTGGGATGACCCCCATGCCGGCCAACCAGCAAAGGAGTATCACCATGAAGATCCTGAAGCCCCATTCACTACTGTTGGCGCTGTGCCTGGGTGCCAGCGCACCTGTCGCCCTTGCAGCCACCGACATGAACGATCAACGTGCGCCAGGCACCCAGACACATGAAGGCGAGCACAGGGACGCCCAAGGGGGCGCGACCGGTTCAGGAACACCGGCGGATGCCATGGGTACAGGGTCTGGCGGTACCGATAGCAATGGTACTGACAAGACCGGCGGGGATGGCACCACCCACGGGTCGGGTAGCGGCCACGGTGGAACGGGCAATGGCGGTACCGGTAGCGGAACCGGTGGCTCGGGCTCGGGCTCCGGCAGCGGTTCCGGTAGTTGAAAGTTCATCGCCCTGCGCGCGATGACTGCCCACGAGTGCCTGCGCAACAGCGCGGGCGCACACCGGCCCTGACAGCGCTACGCCCGCCGACGACGCCCGCCCAGCTCGACCCAGACGGGCGCGTGGTCGCTGGCCTTGGGTTCGTTACGCACCCAGGCATCGACGCCAGCCTGCTTCAAGTAAGGCACCAGCTCGGGGTTAAGCAACAGGTGGTCGATGCGTAACCCGGCGTTGCGTGCCCAGTGGTTGCGAAAATAATCCCAGAAGGTGTAGATGCGTTCTTCCGGATACAGATGGCGAATGGCGTCGACCCAGCCCTGTTGCAGCAGCTGCTCAAAGCACGCGCGTGACTCGGGCTGCAGCAGTGCATCCTTCAACCAGGAGCGTGTGTCGTAGATGTCCATGTCGGTCGGCACGACATTGAAATCGCCTGCCAGCACCGTGGGATGGCCGCTGCCATACAACCCTGCCGCATGCGCGATCAGGCACTCGAACCAACGGAGTTTGTAAGCGAATTTCGGCCCGGGTTGCGGGTTGCCATTCGGCAGATACAGGCAGGCTACCAGCACCCCGTGCACCGCAGCTTCAAGGTAACGGCTCTGGTTGTCGTCCTCCATGCCAGGCAGCCCCCGACGCACTTCCAGGGGTTCGCTACCTCGCGCCAGAATGGCCACGCCGTTCCACGATGGCTGCCCTTGGTAGAGGCTGCCGTACCCCGCCGCTTCGAGCGCCTGGTGCGGAAACTGCTGGTCCGCCGCCTTGAGTTCCTGCAGGCAGGCAATGTCGGGCTTTTCCCTCTCCAGCCAGGCCAGCAGTGCGGGCAGCCGGCTACGAATGCCGTTGATGTTGAACGTGGCAATCTTCAGCGCTTTCATGCGTCGGGATCGCTCACATGGGCCTGCACGGCATCTTCCAGGGCGCGCACATGGGCGTCATCGGCCAATGCCTTGAGTGCCAGCCAGTCGTCCCAGTCGATGGCACCATCGTCACGCAGGGCCTCGGCGGTGCGCAGCAGTTCATGGTGGTAGGCATCCGGCGACTCACGGCGGTAACTGATGTCGTCGTACTGGGCGTACCAGGCCTCGAGCTCGGGGATACTGCGTTCAATGCTCATGATGGAGCCCTCACGGTGTCCTTTGCATTAAGAGCCCCACCATCGAGCGACGTTCAAATTCAACGCCACGGCCTGCCTGCATGGCCCAGGCCCCCCCGGTCTGCTGTGCATGAAACGAGCTCGCCGCGAACCAGGTTGCCCGGTTCGCGGCGTAATCGAAGCGTTGCTCAGGCAATCAGACAGGAATGCCTGCCAGCCGCCAGACAGGCGCTGGAACCGGTTCGGCCTGGCTGCGGTTGCGTGCCCACTGGGTCAAGGCAGCCATCGTGGCAAAGCCGAGCAGGATCAGTACCGGATAGGCCAGCAGCAACTCGGTCAGCGAGTATTTCCAGGCCAGCGGGCGGCCCACGCCCAACATCGCCGCATACAGCCAGGACACACCCGACAGTGCGCCGGAGAACAGCGCGAACATGCGCACGCCGAAATTCAGGTCAAGCAAGTTGCCCGCTTTGAGCAAAGCAGGCAAAACATAGCGGTGCAACAACATGCCGTTAAACGTCAACAACATGACAATAATAACTTTCGCCTGAAGTTTCGGATTGGCAAAATAGTTCATACCTTTATCAAGGTAGTCAATCCCAACCACCGCAATACCCGTGAGCCACAAGAATATCAAGGCATTGGCCACGGACTTCTGCAACCGCGCCATATGCTGACTGTCATGACCGGCTTCTTTATGACCTTTCAACAGGTTCCTGACCATCTCGGCATCACTGGCGAACACCAGGCCAATGGCGATGCAACAGGCCAGCAAATGCACGTAAATTACCGACAACCGCACCAGCTCCATGGATTCTTTCTGCCCGAACAGGCTAATAATTGTATTAATCTCCACGACGTTTTCTCCACGTAATGCGTTAGCGCCAGATGACCTTGCCATAGGCGTGCGAACAGGTTTTATCGCAGCGGCAAGACCAAATTCATATCGTTAGTTTAATTAGCGGATCGTTATTCAATACACACGGTGGCTCACCCGAAGAGCCGCGGTTGGGCATGGCATTGCTCCACTGGTCCGAATAAAAAAGCCCCATGAGCATCCCTGCGGTGCCGATGAGGTTGAACGTCCATAAGTTCTGGGGAAAGGTGCGAGGTGCACTCACAGTGAAAGCACCTGCTGGCAAATAGGAGTCAGCGTCGTCCAAATCGTTCATTTCTCAGGCAAAACGACCGACAGGCGGTACACTTTCAAAAGTTACTTAGTTTGCTAAGTTATTGCAATTTGACCGAATGGAAAGTTTTCCGAATAAATGGATCCAAACTTGGCAGCCGACTTTGAATGCTCTATTTCGCTGTTTTACAGTTGTCGTTTTGCCGGTGGCTGTGGCTGAAGTGCCATCAGGCAGGCCAAAACAGCCCTGCTCTGATCGCCAGGCGCGGCCAACGTCCCGCCTGTCGCCTTCAGCCTGCCCAGCGCCCGCCACTCGCCTTGGGTGATGCCAGGCAGCAACAATTCCGTCAGTGAGTGCCCAAAACCGATGAGGCCACGTGCCCCGGCGCCTCCTCATCGATCTGCGCCATGCTCAGGCGCGATGTTTCGCGCAACATGAGCGAGCACACCGCGACCAGTGCCAGTGCCGCCGCACCATACAGCGCCACACCCAGCGGGTCATGGTCGGTGAGGATCAGGATGGCCGTGGCGATGCTTGAAGCGGTGCCGCCGCCCAGCGCGGCGCCGGCCTGGTAGCTGGCCGAGATGCCCGAATAGCGCATGCTGCGCGGGAACTGCTCGCCGAGGAAGGCCGGGATGGGCCCTTGGGTCGCGCCCATCAGCAGGCCGGTCAGGCTGTAGGCGCACATGGCGATGGCGAAGCTCTTCATGCTCACCAAGGAGAAGAACACGAACAGCCCAAGGGCCATGGCCACTGCGCCGAAGGCCATTACCGTGCGCCGCCCGCAACGGTCGGACAGGTAGCCGAACAACGGCGCCGACAGCACGATGGCGACCGACAGCGCCAGGTCGAACATCAACGCCTCGGTACTGCCAAAGCCCACCTGCGTGGCGTAAGTCAGGAAGAAGGTGCTACCGATGTAGGCGATGGTGCAGTAACCAAAGGCGATCCCGGTGCACAGCAACAGCTGTCGCGGA
>Ga0209676_1001052_pt1 | contig 31717 bp, 26 predicted proteins | sample AraplaCvi_mLB_r2_FD_184282 | JGI IMG/M metagenome (GOLD analysis project Ga0209676, IMG submission 184282) | Arabidopsis root microbial communities from North Carolina, USA - plate scrape MF_Cvi_mLB_r2 (SPAdes) (version 2) | ecosystem: Host-associated > Plants > Roots > Endosphere | place: USA... | reverse complement strand
TGAAATATCGCGCTGACCCCAAACCAGGCGTGAGGGGGGACGGCTCGCGCCGCGCGATTGAGTGCCGTTCCCGTTGCAGGTATCATTTCCGGGTTATGAAAGCTTATTCTTACGTTCTCTATAGATAGAGAAAGGCATGACGCGCCATATGACAACATTTTGATAGGAGGAATTCCCGACATGGTTTACAGATGAAAAATGAAGCAAATTCGGAGGATGGAGCGAACGCTCGATGCAGTCGATCGGGCGATTCTCCAGCACCTGTCGGGCAATAGCAGACTGTCGGTCCGTGAGCTTGCTGGCTTGGTCGGACTCTCCCCGCCGAGCACTACCGAGCGGCTACGCGTCCTCGAGGATCGCGGCGCTATCGGCGATTATACGATACGGATCGATCCGCGCGCTGTCGGGCTGCCGATCGCCATTCATATCCGGCTGCGGCCGATGCCGGGGGAGCTGCGCCGCGTCGCCGAACTGCTCGATGCGACGCCGGAAATCGTCGAGGCGGACCGCATCACCGGCGACGATTGTTTTGTCGCAAAGGCATTTGTCGCCAGCGTGGACGACCTGGAAACGCTGATCGACAGGTTCCTTCCCTACGCAACCACCAATACGGCCGTGGTCCAGTCATCCCCGGTGCGGCACAGGCTCCCGGCTCTGCCCTAGGCCGGACTGCCGGTGTCTTCGATGGGAAGAATCTCATAATCGCCAAGGTCGGCCTCGATCATCAGCCGGCCGAGCATTTGGCGAGGAGAATAGCCCGATTGCGCATACATCGTCGGTACGCGCGTGCGAGCCTTGTCGAGCGCTTCGGCATTTCTCCAGGCGACGAAGGTCAGATAGTTCGAAGCGCCATCGCCCCCCCCCCCCCGTGCCCCTTCGCATGAATTCGAGTTCGCAGCCTTCCAGCCCGTCCAGCACCGCGTGCACCGTGCGAACCCCGGCGAAATTCCTCCTCCGCCGCCAGGGGATCACGAAGCTGTCGATCCGGCAGCGGCACCGGGGGGAGCGTTGGCAGAATGGCTTGGTTGGTTGGCGCGATCGAATCTGGGCCCAGGGTCGGATTTGAGCGACAACGGGACGAATCTTCGGGGCGTCGCCAGACGACGCATCGGGATAGCCGCGTGTAAAGTCGATCCCGGGGGCCAACGGATGGAAGGAGAGCGATGATGCCAACCAGAGAGCGGGTGGCGGCCTTTGTCGAGCGGGTCGTGAGCGGCGATCACATCGGTGCGATCGAGGATTATTACCATGCCGGCGCTTCCATGCAGGAAAATGGCGCGGAGCCCCGGCGGGGCCGCGACGCGCTCCTCGCCCATGAAACGTCTGTGCTGCGTCGCATGACGATGCATACGCATCCCCCGGCGGTGTGCCTCGTCGATGGTGACCATGTTGCCATTCAATGGACATTCGATATGACCGATCCGGCGGGCGTGACGCGCCGGCTCGAGGAATTTTCCCTCCAGCGCTGGGATGGCGACCGGATCATCGAGGAGCGCTTCTTCTACGACCCATCCGCCGCCCGCACGGCGATCTCCCGCGCCTGACCGGACGGGAGCATGTCGCTGGCTGCTGCCGAACGAGCGGTATCGCCAAGGGGGACAGTGCGCGGACAGCTCATTCGGAGCCGCGGGCGCGAAAATCCGCTTCGAGCGTCGGCGGCGGTCCGAAAAATCCTGCGACTTTGGCAAGCCGTCCGTCCGCGGCGACCTCGGCAAAGTCGACCGAGATGTCGCCCTTGCTCCCGTCGGCGAGAACCAGCCGCCAGAGAAACCGCAGCACATTATGGTGACAATCGATGTCGCTCGCGAACTCCAGCCGGGCACCGGGGCGCTTTTCCTGTATTTGCGATATGTGCGCGGAAAGCGCCTTGCCGCCTCGGATCTCGACAATCGGATCGACATAGACTCCCTCGGCCGCCCAGCACTGTTCCAATATTCTTTCGCGCGTGGGTCCGTCGGTCTCGTTCCAGGCGGCAAGGTACAGCGCCGCCGCGCCTCTCATCCGGTTCCGATCCAACATCACTGTCCGAATTCTCCTGTCCCCGATAAGAAATGACGATATGGCCGTGAAACGGGTTACGGCGCCGCGGCCATATCGGGAGCCTGCTCGCCCTTAAATCCTGAAACATGTCGGGCGGCTTCTGCTGAACCACATGCGGACAGCTTCGTTCCGCAGATCTCTGTCTCTTCGCTCGTAATATTGGCACCGACCTGCGGCAGCTGGCGGGGTCAAGCGAAGCGCTTGGCGCCGGCAACGCACAGAATGACGATCACCGCCGATGCGACCATCGACCAGGTGACGACCTCGCCGAGAATCGCGGCGGCCAGCAGGAAGCCGAAAAAGGGTTGCAAGAGCTGAAGCTGGCCTACGGCGGCGATCCCGCCGAGCGCGAGGCCGCGGTACCAGAAGACGAAGCCGATCATCATCGAAAATACCGACAGATAAGCGAGACCCGCCCATGCCGGCCACGCGATCGGACCCCATTGCGCGGGCCCCGTAACGAGGGCGCACACGGTCATCAGCGGAAAGGACAGGACCAGGGCCCAGCTGATGACCTGCCAGCCGCCCATTCGCCGTGAGAGCGCGGCGCCTTCGGCATAGCCGAGCCCGCAGAGCAGAATCGCGCCGATCATCAGCAGATCGCCGGCGACCGCCCCGCCGTCGCTGTTCCACGCGGCAAAGCCCGCGACCGAAAGGCCTCCAACGAGCGAGAAAAGCCAGAACATCGGCCGCGGCCTCTCGCCGCCGCGCACGACGCCGAATATCGCGGTCGCAAGCGGCAGCAGGCCGACGAAGACGATCGCATGGGCGGCCGGGATGAAACGCAAGGCGATGCTCGTCAGCAAGGGAAAGCCGACGACGACACCAGCCGCAACGACCAGCAGAGGCCGAAGATCGGCTCGCCGGAGTAGCGGCTGACGAAAAGCGCGCAGAAGGAGCACACCGATAAGTGCGGCGATCACCGCGCGTGAGGAGGCGACGAAAAGCGGCGGGAGCTCGCCTACCGCGAGGCGGGTGGCGGGCAGCGTGCCGCTGAAAATTATGACGCCGATGAGCCCGCTGCCCCAACCGCTCTCTGCCTTTTGCATAACGCCTCGCTTTCAGACGACGCAATAGAGCGAAGGCGCTGGCGAAAACAGGAACAGTCTGATACAATTTTGACAAATTGTATGGTTATTCTGATCCATACACATGGAAGTATCGATGACCGAACCCCGCCGTGCCACGCGAACCGAAGCCTTGATGGCGGCCGTCCGGGCTAGGATTGCGAGCCGGGCGATCGGTGCCGGGGATCGCCTGCCGTCGGTCCGCGGGTTCGCGGAATCGATGGGCGTATCGCCTTCGACCGTGGTCGAGGCGTACGACCGCCTTGCAGCCAGTGGCGTTATAGAAGCCCGGCGGGGGTCGGGCTTTTACGTCACCGGCGCAGCGCTTCAGCCTCTGTCGCTCGGCGATATGGGGCCGCAGCGCGAGCGCGACATCGATCCTTTTTGGGTGTCCCGGCAATCGCTTGACGCCGATCCGTCGATGGCGATGCCGGGATGCGGCTGGTTGCCGGCCGACTGGATGCCGAACGCGGCGCTGCGCCGCGCGCTTCGCAATGCTGCCAGGTCGGACGGCGAGCTCCTGTCGGGATATGGCAGCACCCGGGGGTTCGCGGCGCTGCGCCGCATTCTCCTCGGCCGGTTCGCGGAGGACGGGATGGAGATCGGCGCCGATCAGCTTTTGCTGACAGGATCGGGAACGCAGGCGGTCGATCTCATTTGCCGCTTCCTTCTCCGTCCCGGCGATCGCGTGCTCGTGGACGATCCCGGCTATTTCAATTTCCACGCGTTGCTGCGAGCGCACCAGGTCGAACCGATCGGAATTCCCGTGACACCCTCAGGCCCCGATCCGGCGGCGTTCGAGGCGGCGGTAACGGCGCACCAACCGCGCCTGTACATCACCAATTCGGCTTTGCATAATCCGACTGGCGCCACGATCACCCCGCAAGCCGCACACCGGATTTTGCGTGTGGCCGCAGCCCACGATCTCATCATCGTCGAGGACGAGATTTTCGCTGACTTCGAGCCGTCGCTGTCACCCCGTATGGCGATCCTTGACGGACTTGACCGGGTGATCCGGATCGGAAGCTTTTCCAAGACGCTCTCGGCGTCCGTCCGGTGCGGCTATATCGCTGCCCGCGCCGACTGGATCGAGGGGCTCGTCGATCTCCAGGTGGCGACCAGCTTCGTGGGACCGGGCCCCATCGCAACGCAACTGATCGCGGATATCCTCGCTGGCGGAAGTTACCGTAAACATATGGCCGGCCTGCGCGCCAGGCTGACGGCTGCACGCGAACGTACGGCAGCGCGCCTCGCGCGCCTTGATATCGTCCCGCAGTCGATGCCGCGCGGGGGCTTCTATCTCTGGTGTTCCCTGCCAGAGGGTCTGGATTCGGCGACTATTGCGCGGCGCTGCATGGACCTGGGGGTCGTCCTCGCGCCGGGCAATGTCTTCAGCGTCTCGCGCTCGGCAACGCCTTTCCTCCGTTTCAATGTCGCACATTCGGACAGCGACCGGGTGGAGAACACGCTCCGGACCGCAATGAATGCGGCGCAATGAACCTTGCGCGGACGGGCGCGACCGGTCCGCGCCATTTCGAGGCTAACCGATCTTGATCGCGACCTCGGTTGTCCATGTCTGCGGGTCGGGATCGTCCATCGGACCCGTCTCGTAGATTTCGAGGCGGCAAGCGAAGACCTCGCCTTCGGACGTCTGCTCCGAATCCCACGCGATCCCTTCCGCCTCCGCCCAGGATATCAAAGCGGCATTCGCATCGACGAGCTTGTCATAGGGCCCGGTCCAGACCAGACGGCCGTAGGCTCCCCCAGGCAGAATGCCGAAGCTCAGGCCGTGGGCGCCATCGCCGGCTGCTTCCACCTCCGCGCCGATTTCGAAATCGATCGAACCCGCCATGTTCATCCGGCGATAGTTCATGAACGCAGGTCCGGCGGGTTCGATTCCTGCCGCATCCAGGAGATTGAAAAAGCGGGAGAAGCCATCGGGGGCGGCCGACGCGATTTCACTCATCGGTACGCTGAACGCAATATAGGCGTAAGGCAGGCTTTCGCGCTCGACGATTTCGGGGTCGGTCAGCATTTTCAATTCTCCAGTCTAAAACGCGTCAACGGTTTGCGGCGGCCGGCTTCGAAAGGCGCTCGGGGGCAGCGACAATCAGCGCGATGATCGTGCCAACGGTCGCGGGGCTTCGTCGGTGTGTCGCGGTATGAGTGTAAAGATCGGCTCTTCTGGCCGGCGCGCATCGCAGATCGTACGGGTGCCACGAATTTCAGCGGCCCGGCTTCTTCGCCTGTATGGGGAATTCCTCGCGGCAGGAATTTTACCCGCCGGACATGGATGCTTCGCGTGCCTCACTCACGTGATCGTCTTCGGCAGCAACGGGCGTTCCTTACCCGGCGTCGGGCCGCAGGAATGAAAATCATGATGCGGCAAGCGCCGCTGGGCCCCACAAGGTCACGGCAATGATCAGTACCTCCAGCAGCGCAAATGTGACGACTGCCGTCGCGATGACGGCGAACGTGAAAAGTCGTCCGACACGTCCGTGTTGGGCGCCATCAGGGCCGTCGATGGCGACATTGATCCACTTTTCGGCGGTCCAGACGTTGACGATCCCCCAGATGATCGCGAGATTCAGGGCCACGAGGCTGGTGGTCGAAAGCCACTCGATCGCATAGCGATCGGCCAGTCCAAGGATGGTCAGGCTCAATGTGGCGAATATGCTCGGGTAGAAGAGCGCAGATCCGATGGCGAAGAGATAGGCCCTGCCGATGCTCGCGAGGTACCGCGGCGGCGGTCTGAGCCGCCGACACAGCCGCTCGAAAACATGGGCGTTCACGATCAGAATTCCCCCAATGATGACCTCTTTCCAGCTCTTGAGGAAGCTCAGCATATTTTTTAGTCGAAGCGATCGCAGCTTGGCTTCGACGGCTATCCGCTTTCCATCCCGCGCCACTTCTTCAATCTCGGACGTGAGGCGGGCAAATGACGCATTCAGATAGCTGAGGTGTTGCGCGCCGTGGCTCCGGCTCCCACTGGATATATTCGGTGTCGACCCAGTAGAAGGTGCGCTCCTTCTGCGCCATGTAGCTGCGCGTCATGTGAAGACCGTCGTAGATATTCTTGCGAAACACGACGAGCCGGTCGATCAGGCGAAAGCAGTCCGCCTGCTCGCTCGACCATTGGTCCGATGCGGCGTTGATGACCGCGACCATGGTCCTGAACTTGCTCTCCAGCAAAGATGGAGCCGCGGCTCCGGCCGGGAGGTCGGCGATTTCGAACCGAACTTGATGGCCAAGCAGTTCTTCTTGCATGATTGCCCCCCTCGCCGAACCGATAAAGCAGGTCTTCCTTGCACCGGACGCAGTAGGCGTCACTGCGGATGAATATCCAATATTTCGGGAAAACTGAACTGAAAGATCGTCCAGCCCGGATATACATAGGTCAGGATCGAGCGAGCGGCCGGGAAGGCTGCACTATTTGCCCCCGTGGCACTGACATGTTTACCCGCTCTTCGTCTGGCATGTTTGCACTCTTCGTCCGGAAAGTTCAGCGGGCTGCGCCGGGCCCTCGTTCGACCAAGAGAAATTGGCGGCCGTTCACTGGCGGAAATTCAGGTGCCGACCATCCTAGCTACTGGATGATCAGGGCGAGGGAATAGCAATGGGTCTATGGAATGGCGGCAAGCGGCTGGCAGGGGTCTCGCTGGCGCTCGCAGCATTGGCGATCGCGCCGTCTTCGGTAGCGCAAATCCGCTTCTCGGTCACGTTGCCGCAGGCGGCCACGGAGGAGCGCGTGACCGGTCGGCTGATCGTCGTGGCTGCGCGAGGAGGCGGCACGGGGGCGGCCGCGAAGTCCGAGCCGCGCGAAACGATTGGCATGAACGGTCCGCCCGCCTTCGGCGTCGATGTGGAAAATCTGCGTCCCGGAGCCACGATTACACTCGATGCGACGTCGGATGGCTTTCCATTCAGTCTCGACCAGCTTCCCGCCGGCGACTACCGCGTCCAGGCGGTCCTTATTCCCTACAAGAAGGCGAAGCGGGCCGACGGGCATATGATCTGGGTGCCGATGAGCGACCAGCGCGTCTTCGCGCCGCTGTTTCCCGGGAACCCCTATAGCAAACCCGTCGATGTGCGACTCGATCCCGCCGCGAAGGCGCCCGTCGCGTTGACGCTGACCGAGACGATCGGGCCGGTCGCGCGCGAACCCGACACACCGTGGATCAAGCGTGTGCGCATCAAGAGCAAGATCCTTTCCGATTTCTGGGGCTTGCCCATGTACATCGGCGCCGAAGTCTTGCTTCCGAAGGACTTCGGCAGGCACCCCGATGCCCGCTATCCTGCCATCTATACATTCGGTCATTTCGGCGGCTCGTTCAACTTCGACACCGATCCCGCGAGCGACAGCGAGGCGGCGCGGCGAAGCGCCGCGGACGCCAATGTCGAGACCGGCTATCGATTTGCGCAGCAATGGATGGGCGAGAAATTCCCGCGCATGGCGGCGATCACGCTCGAGACGCCGGGCGCCTATTTTGTCGAATCCTACGCACTGAACTCGGCGAACAACGGCCCTTGGGGCGACGCAATCACCAAGGAATTGATGCCCTATCTCGAGAAGGAATTTCGCCTGATCGACCAGCCTTACGGCCGCATCGTCGAAGGCGCCTCGACCGGCGGCTGGGAAGCGCTGGCGCTCCAGCTCCATTATCCCGACTATTTTGGCGGTGCATGGATATTCAATCCCGATCCCGTCGACTTCACCCGCTACCAGCTCACCGACATCTACAAGGAGGACAATATGTTCACCTTGCAGATCAACGACTGGATCACGAAGGAAAAGCCGTTCCGCCGGAGCCGCGAAGGGCAGCCGCTCGTCGATCTGCGGACCCTGGCCGCGCTCGAGGGAATGTTGGGCTCGAAGGGGCGCAGTTACTACCAGCTCGGCATCTGGCAGGCTACGCACGGTCCTGTCGGCGCCGATGGATATCCTGTCCTGCTCTTCGACTACAAGACCGGAGCCATCAACAAGGAGGTCGCCGAATATATGCGCGCCAATGGCTACGATCTTTCGGGCCATCTGCGCGACAATTGGAGGGCGCTCGGACCGAAGCTGCGCGGCAAGCTCAATTTCTTCGCGGGCGAGATGGACGATTTCTATCTCAATCTCGCGGTCTACCGGTTCCAGGACATGATCGCCGAGATGGGGGGCACGGATTATCCGGTCCGTTTCGAATATGGGCGGCCGAAGAAGGGGCATAATTGGCACCACAAAGACTGGGCGGGCGTCGTCCGCGAGGTCGCCGATCATGTCCGGAAAAATGCGCCCGCGGGCGCGCCGGTCGAACAATGGAACTATTGAGGAGAGAGGCGATGGTCGAGTTAGGAGGGAAGCGCCTCGCGCTCGTCGCCGCCGGCTTCATGATGGGCGCGGCCGCACCGACGGCGCTCGTCATGGCCGACAGCGGGCCGCCGAAGGCCGTGTTCGACGAAATCAGCGTCAAGCGGGTCAATATCGTCGAGCCGGACGGCAAATATCGGCTCGTTCTCGCCAATTCCGAACGCTTCCCCGGTCTGTTCATGGAGGGCAAGGAATATAAGCATCACAGCCGCGACGGGGGCGGCATGCTCTTCTTCAACGACGAGGGCGACGAAGTCGGCGGGCTCACCTTCGGAAGCAAGACCGTCGGCGACAATCGACGCGCCTCGGGTTCGCTGATGTTCGACCAGTATAAGCAGGATCAGACCGTCGGAATCCAGTATAGCGAAGCGAATGGCCAGCGCACCGCCGGGCTGCGCGTGTGGGACCGGCCCGACTGGTCGATCAAGCCGCTCATGGAAATGAGTGCCCGCGCCGCCGCCGCGCCCGACGACGCGGCGAGGAACCATATTCGCGACGAGATGCGCGCCTATGCGCTCGCCAATGGCGGCGCGGGCGCCGAGCGGGTGTTCACCGGCAAGACATCGGGCGACGCGATCGTCCGGCTCGCCGACAAGAGCGGCAAGCCGCGCCTCCTGTTGAAAGTCGGGGCCGACGGTACGCCGGTTATCGAATTTCTGGATACGAAGGGGGCCGTTACGAAACGGATCGCAGGCTAGAGCTTCCCCGTTCGATGACGTGGCTCCGGAGCGCGTGTTCCGGATCCGTGGTCGTGCGTATTAACTATCTGATTGTTAAGAAATAATTTCAAAATTATGTCGTTTATCCTTGACCCTGGAGGCCAATGGTGATGGCATTGCGATCATGGATCACCAGGCCCGCCTTCGCTGGTTCGCGCGTGACGTGCTTCCGCACGAGCCGGACCTGCGCAAATGGCTTCGCGGCAGGGTCAGGGGGCTTGCGTCACTGGACGTCGACGAGGTCGTCCAGGATGCCTATGCGCGCCTTTGGGCCGGCGATCCCGAATCGATCCTGAATGTCCGCGCCTATCTGTTCGTGACCGCGCGGCATATCGTCGGCGAACAGCTGCGCCGATCGCGTATCGTTGCGATCGATCTGGTGGCGGATTTGGAAACGCTGAACATCGTTGACGAAGAGATCGGCGTTCATCGACGACTGAGCGGGCAGGAGGAGCTGGCGCGGCTGCATGCTATATTGGAGACGTTGCCGCCGAAGTGCCGGCAGGCGTTCGAACTGAAAAAGTTCCACGACCTTTCGCAGCGGCAGATTGCCGAGCATATGGGAATAGCGGAAAGTACGGTCGAGAAGCATCTTGCCAAGGCATTGCGGCTTGTCGCGGATGGAATGAAACAGGCACCCGAGGGTGCCCAGAATGGAAGACGGCGTGAGCGCAGGTTCTGGAAATGGGGCTGAAGTAGAAAGCCAGGCGGCGACCTGGGCCGTGCGTGTGGCCGAGCGCGCGCTCGCCCCGAGCGAGCAGGCGCGGCTCGACGCCTGGCTGGCAGCGGACCCGCGGCATCTCGGCGCGCTGGTGCGCGCACAATCGCTCTGGCTCGACGTCGACCGTGTCGTCGCGCTCGGTAGCGGCACCGCGCGCGAAATGCCGCCGACAGGGGGTATCCGGCGGTCCTGGCGACCCTATGCGATGGCCGCTTCCCTCGCGCTTGCCCTGTTCGGGACGACGTGGGGCTATCAGCATCTTGCCGGCCGGATATCGACCGAGCGTGGCGAGGTTCGCCGGTTCGCGCTCGCGGACGGGTCGGTCATGACGCTGAACGGCGATTCGGTGGTGCAGGTCCGCTATGAAGACGACCGGCGTCATATCATATTGCGCAGGGGCGAAGCATCGTTCGATGTCGCGCACAATAAGGAGCGTCCCTTCGTCGTCACCGCCGACGGGCTCGATGTCCGTGCCGTCGGAACCGAATTCGTCGTCGGCATCAATGCGGGCGGGGTCGAGGTCACGGTGGAGGAGGGCGTTGTCGCGGTCGGCGGAAAGGCCGGCGGCGCTGTCCCGGCGCGCTATCTTCGCCGCAACGAGCAGTTCGTCGCTGCCGAGACCGGACCGCGCAAGGCGGTGCTCGACGAGGCCGATGTCGAACGCCGGAACGCGTGGCGCAAAGGTCTCCTCGTCTTCGACGGCCAGCAGCTCGGCGCGGCGGCGGCGGAAGTGAACCGCTATTCCGACCGGCGCATCGTGATCGAAGACCCGACGCTCGCGCGCGCCGAGTTCATGGGTATTTTCAAGCTGGGCGATGCGCGCGCCTTCGCCGATGCCGCCGCGGAAGCCTTCAATGGCGAGGTCGTGGAACGAGGGAATGAGCTCGTGATCGCGCGCCGACAGAATTCTCCCTCGCACTGATAGCGGATTTCTTCGCGCTGGCACTCATTCGTCCATAGAAGCGCTTGGACGTTTCGGGGCTTGAGGGAGGAACGTGATGAGGTGGGAACGGACGAACCGGCGGCATTCGCGCGTAGCGCTCATGATGGGTGCGGCGGCGACCCTGCTCTGGGCGGTGCCGGCGGCAGCCCAGGGCAAGCAGAATTTTTCGATACCGGCGGGAGATGCCGCCGCTTCGGTCCAGCGGCTGGCAATCCAGTCGGGGCTGCAGGTCATGGCGCCCGACGCCGATCTCACGGGCATCACCACCAACCGCGTCAGCGGTAGTTTCACCCCCGTCGAGGCACTGCGCCGCATGCTCGCCGGAAAGGGGCTTGAAGTCGTCCAGAACGGGAATGTCATCGTTATCCGCCGCGCTGGTGAAAGCAGCGCAGCCCCGACCGGCAGTGAAATCGTCGGTGAGGATATCATCGTCACCGGCTCGCGGATCGAGCGCGTGGGATTCGATACATTGCAATCCGCAACGGTGACCGATTCGGCGGAAATCCGTCGACGCAGCTACACCAACGCGCTGGAGGCCCTCCAGGATACGCCGGGATTCGCGCCTGCGGCGAGCAGTCAGATCGGTACAGCACAGGGAAATCTGGGGATCGCGCAGAGCTTTGCGGACTTTTTCGGCCTCGGATCGCAGCGCACGCTGACGCTCGTTAACGGCCGGCGGTTCGTGTCGTCGAATACTGTCTCGGGCAATGGCGAATCGGCTTCGCCCGGCTCGCAGGTCGATCTCAATCTCATTCCGGTTGGGCTGATCGACCGGATCGAGACCGTCGCGATCGGTGGGGCACCGGTTTACGGTTCCGACGCTATCGCCGGCACCGTCAACGTAATTCTCAAGCAGGACTATGATGGCATTCAGCTGACCGGCCAGGCGAGCCTTTCCGAGCGCGGAGACGCCGCCAATCAGATGGTGCGCGGGCTTTTCGGGCGGAATTTCGCCGAGGGCCGCGGGAACATCGTCCTGTCGGGCGAATATGTGCGGCAGGAAGGCATGGTGCTCGCCGACCGCTTGCCATTCCGCTTTCTCACGCCTTCGGGCAACACCGACCGCACCGACGGCATACCCGCGCAGCAGGTCGTCGACGCGCTGCGCTATGCCGCTCTCACGGACGGCGGCCTGCCCTATACCGCCGGCGCGCCGATGGCGGCGACCTATCTGCGCAATGCGGCGGGGCAGCCGGTGATGTTCGGTCCAAGCGGGGATCTCGTCCCCTTTGTGATCGGCGCGCCATTCCCCGGCTCATCCACACAGGGTATTCCGATTTTCGCCGATGGCGGCGACGGCGTGGACCCGGCTCGCTATACGAGCCTCCTTTCGCCGAACGAGCGCTATCTGTTCAATGTCATCGGCAATTATGACGTCGCCGACCGCATCAACCTTTTCGTTGAAGGGTCCTACGCCCACACGAGTGGGACGAAGCTCAGCGATCTTTTCCAGTTTGCCGCCCCTGGTATCCTGGGAGGGCCTGCAATCACAATCCAGGCGGATAATGCTTTTCTGACGCCGCAGGCTCGCGGCATTATCGCTGCAAACGGGCTTACCAGCTTCCGGGTCAACCGCAATTTCAACGATGTGATCGACCGTAAGCCCGCAAAGACCGAGCTCGACGTCTATCGCATCGTTGCCGGCTTCAAAGGCGATTTCGACGTCGGCGACCAGGCGTGGAACTGGGATGCGTCCTATAATTACGGCCACAGCCGCAACCGGTCGGAATTCAACCAGATCAACCTCACGCGCCTCATAAACGCGATCGATGCGGTAACCGATACGTCGGGCCGTATCACGTGCCGCGTCGGCGGCGACTGCGTGCCGCTCAATATTTTCGGTGACAATGCAGCGAGCGATGCGGCGGTGGATTATGTCGTCGAACAGGGCATCGGGATCAGCAAGAATTCGATGGAGGTGTTCAGCGCGAATCTCGGCGGCAAGCTGCCGTTCGGGATCGCCGAGCCGATCGCGTTCAGCATCGGCTACGAGCATCGGACGGAAAAGGGCTCGTTCAGCGGCAACGATATCATCAATGCCGGGCTCAGCCTCCTCAATGGTGCGCTGCAATATCCCGATGCCCCCGAGGGGAAATTCAACACCGACGAAGTCTACGGCGAGGTGGTCGTCCCGCTGATTTCGGATGCGGCCGATGTTCCGCTGATCCGTACATTTCAGGCCGAAGGCGCGATCCGCTATGTCCATCACTCGGTATCGGGCGGCGATGTAACATGGTCGGCCGGCGCGCGCTTGCAGCCCCGGCTCGGCGGCCTGCTCGACGGGATCACGTTCCGCGGGGTCTACACCCGCGCGATCCGCAATCCCTCGATCGTCGAACTTTTTCTCAGTCCGACCCCTTCGGTGATTTCGGCCAACGATGTCTGTTCGGCGAGCCGCGTCGGAGCAGGACCCAATCCCGACGTCCGACGTGCGAACTGCGCGGCGGCGCTGGCAGCGGTGGGAGCCCCGGCGCCCGGCGCCTTTGTCGCCACGACCAACGGCGCATCGCCCTTCGGGGTGCTCACGGGAAATGCCAATCTCGAGAACGAGACGGCGCGGTCCTATTCCTTCGGCCTCACCTACCAGCCGCCTGCGGTCCCCGGACTGCGCATGGCGGTCGATTATAGCCGGATCAAGCTTCGCAACGCGATTTCGGAGTTCGATCTGCGCACGTCGCAGGCGGCCTGCTACGACAGCCCCGCCTTCCCCGGCGAGCCCGCGTGTCAGGCTTTCTCCCGCCTCACCGCAGCGCAGGCAGCGGCGCAGTCGGCGGCGACTGGGCGCCAGCGGATCGCGGGCGATATCGCCGACGGCTTTACCGCGACCTATTATAACAGCGCGTCGCGTGATTTTTCCGGCATCATCGGTGAAATCGACTACCGCTTCGCGGTACCCAACATTGCCGGCGCGGAACCCGGGATGCTCCGCCTCGGCGTCAAGGCGTTTCATATCGCGCATTTCCGGACCCAGACTTCGGGCGGCTCGCCGGTGGTTGAAAATGCGGGCACCCAGGGCTCGCCCAAGTGGGACGTGAATGCCCGTATCGGCTATGCTTTCCATCCCTTCGATTTCGATCTTCAGCTGCTGTGGACCAGTAAATCGGTGCGCAGCAACAATGAGACGATCGAAGACACGCCGGTAAATGATTTTCCAGCCTATACCCTGGTCAATACCACGCTCGGGATGGAGGTCGCGGACGGTTTTGCGCTGCAGTTCAGCGTCAGGAACCTCTTCGACAGGAAATTGCCCTATGCGGCAACGGTCGCGCGGTCCTTCAGCGTCTTCGATCCGATCGGCCGGACCTTTACGGCGCGCGCTATGGTCAATTTCTGATCGTCCCGAAAAAATGGGGGGGCAGGGTACGGCCCGGCCCCTCCCGGAGAAAAACCATGCGCCATCTGATACCGGTAGTGACGCTCGTCACCGCCGCGATGCTGCTACCCCAGAATGCGGCCGCGACACCCGCCGGACGCTACACGATCGAGCAACTGATGGATGCCGATTCCATCGCCGGTCTGTCCTGGTCCCCCGACGACAGCAGGATCATCTTCACCAGCAACCGGACCGGCATCGCGAATATTTACGAGATGCCGTCGGGCGGCGGGGCGCCGACCCCGCTCACCAACTCGGTCAAGGAGACGGTCAACTCGATCGGCTATTTCCCGAACGACGAGCGTATCCTCTTTTCGAGCGATCAGGGCGGAAACGAGCTCGCGCATATTTATGTCCGCGAGCGCGACGGCACGACGCGCGACGTGACGCCTGGCGCGAAGCATGTCGCACGTTTCGTCGAATGGGCACAGGACGGTAAGAGCTTCTTCGTCCAGACCAACGAACGCGATCCGCGCTTCTTCGACCTCTACGAAATCCAGGCGGCCGGCTATGCCAAGACCAAGCTGTTCGAGAATGACAAGGCCTATCAGGTCCGCGCGGTCAGCCCCGACCGGCGCTATATCGGACTCAGCCGGATCGTCGATAATGCGACGAAGCATTGCTATGTCTACGACCGTAGCGCGGCAAAACTCATCCAGCTGACCGCCGAGCATAAGCCGGTCGCGTGCGAGCCCCAGGTCTTTGCCGATGCGGACGCTGGCGGCGCCCAGCTTTTCTATACGACCGACGATGGCGGCGAGTTCGCTTTCCTTGTGCGGCAGGACCTGGCCACGGGCAAGCGCGTGACGGTATTCAAGCCCGACTGGGATGTTGAGGGCGCGAGCCTGTCGCGGGACGGGGGGACGCTTCTCGTCTCGGTGAATGCGGATGCGCGTTCGCGTCCCTATCTGCTCGACGCGGCGACCTTCGAGCCGCAGCCTCTCGCCGACCCGATGCCGGGCGCGAGTAGCGGGCTGGTTCTTGCCAATCAGCAGAGAAAGGCGCTGGTCGGCGCCTCGAACGGCGCCACGCCGGGTGAAATCCTCTTGCTCGACCTTGCTACGGGCAAAAGGACGCCTCTCCTCAACGCGCGCGCGCCTGGCGTGGCGCCCGGCGATCTGGTGGCGGGCGAGGTCGTGCGCTTCAAGTCCTGGGATGGCGTCATGGTTCCGGGCATCCTCTACGTGCCGAAGGGGGCAAAGAGGGGCGACGCACTCCCGGCGGTCATCCACGTCCATGGCGGTCCCGGCGACGAAAGTCGGATCGGCTATCGACCATTGCAGCAATATCTCGCCAATCAGGGCTATGTCGTGTTCGAGATCAACAACCGCGGCAGCAGCGGGTCGGGACGCACCTTCTACCATCTCGACGATCGCAAGCACGGCGATGCCGATCTCGACGACGTGGTCGCGGCAAAATCGATGCTTGCCGCGACGGGCTTCGTCGACCCTGCCAAGGTCGCGATCCAGGGGCAGAGCTATGGCGGCTACATGACGCTCGCCGGTCTCGCCTTTCGCCCCGATGCGTTTGCGGCCGGGGTCGACATTTATGGCGTGTCGAACTGGCCGCGCTTGCTTGCCAATACACCAAGCTGGTGGGAAGACTTGCGCCGGCTGCTCTTTACCGAGATCGGCGACCCCGAAAAGGACGCCGAATATCTGCGCAGGATCTCGCCGGTTTTTCACGCTGCGAACATCATAAAGCCGCTGCTTGTGCTTCAGGGCGCGAACGACCCGCGCGTGCTGCCCGTCGAATCCGAGGATATCGTCGCCAAGGTGAAGGCGAACGGCGTGCCCGTCGATTATGTCGTGTTTCCCGACGAGGGACATGGCTTTCGCAAGAAGGCGAACCAGATCGTCGCCTATCGCAAGATCGTCGAATTCCTCGATACGTACGTCAAGGGCGCGCCGGCCGAGGCGGTCGCCGCCGACACGCCGACGACGGTTTCGCCGCTCGGCGATTTCCCGAACGGCCGGTGAGCGATCCCGGCCTCAACCGCCGCGAACTGATCGCGGCGGGCGCGCTCGTCGCGGCAGCCCCTGCGTGGGCGGCGACCGCTCCGGACGAGGGCGCGCGCCTCGACGCCTTCTTCGAAAGCGTCTTTCAGCGCGATCTGGCGCGCAATCCCGCGGCGCAATCGTCTATGGGGCTCGCGGGCGGTCCGGTGGGCTGGTGGCCCGACGTCAGCCAGGCGCGTGCCGACGAGAATGTCGCGCTCGTCCGCCGTGATCTTGCCGAACTGCGCCGCTTCGATCGCGCGAGGCTGTCGTCCGGGGCGCAGCTCAGCTACGATCTCTTCGATTATGCCGCCGAAGAGGCGATCGAGCGCCATCGCTGGCGCGGTCATCATTACCCCGTTTGCCAGATGCGGGGACCGCAGCGCGACATTCCGCAGACATTGATCAATAATCTCCCGATCGGAAGCGTCGCGGACGCCGAAGCCTATGTCGCGCGGCTGCACGCGGTGCGTCCCTATCTGGATGCGGTCGTCGCGGGGCTCGCGCAGCAGGCCGCGAACGGCGTCGTCCCGCCGCCCTTCTCGGTACCGCTCGTCATCGGCAATTGCGAGAAACTGATTACAGGCGCGCCGTTTCATCCGGGCACGCCCGACAGCCCCATCCTCACCGATTTTCGCGCCAAGCTCATGAAGCTCCCGATCGGGGACACGCAAAGGGCGCGCCTCGTGAAGGCGGCCGAGGTCGGCCTTGTCGAAGGGTTCGAACCCGGTTTTCGGGGCCTCATCGACCATCTTCGCGCGATCAGCTGCGGCGCCAGTTGCAACGACGGCGTCTGGCGCCTTCCCGATGGCGATGCCTATTATGCCGCGCAGCTCCGTTGGAACACGACGCTGCCGCTTCGGCCTGCCGAAGTGCACCGCATCGGTCTCGAAGAAACCGCGCGCCTGCAAGGCGAGATGCGGGCGGTGGCGAAACGTGCGGGCTTTGGCGGCACGCTGAGCGATCTCTTTGCATATGTCCGGACCGACGATCGCTTCTATTACTCCGACACGGCCCGTGGGAAGGCGGATTATCTCGACGCGATGCGCGCCAAAATCGCGGCGGTGACCGCGCGCCTTGGCGAATTGACAAATCATCTTCCCGGCGCCGATGTGATCGTGAAGCCGGTCGAACCCTGGCTCGAAGCGTCGGCGGGCACCGCGGGCTATTTCCCACCTTCGGCCGATGGATCGCGCCCCGGCATTCTCTATGTCAACATGCGCGACATGCGGAACCTGCCGATCTTCGAGCTGTCGGCGCTTTCCTATCATGAGGGCGTGCCGGGCCATCATCTCGAAAAGGCAGTAACCCGCGCGCTCACCGGCCTGCCGAAATTTCGGGCGTTCGGCGGCTATACCGCGTTCAGCGAGGGCTGGGCGCTATTTGCCGAGCAATTGCCTGTCGATATGGGGCTTTACGACGATCCGTGGCAGGAGTTCGGGCGCCTTTCGATGGAGCTGATGCGCGCGGGCCGCCTCGTGACCGACACCGGCGTCCATGCGCTCCGCTGGAGCCGCGAAAAGGCGGTCGCCTGGCTCGACGAAAATACGCCGGCGAACCACGCCGACAATATCACCGCGATCCAGCGCTACATCGTCACGCCGGGCCAGGCCTGCGCCTATGAAATGGGCAAGCTCAAGCTGGTCGAACTGCGCGACCGTGCGCGGACGACGCTGGGCGACCGCTTCGACATTCGCGGCTTCAACGACAATGTGCTCGGCAGCGGGCCGCTTCCGCTTCCGATGCTCGAAGCCAATATCGACACGTGGATCGCAGCGGGAGGACAGGCATGATCGGCAGGCGCCACTTCGTCGGCTCGGCGGCGCTGGTGGGTGCAACGTTGATCGCACCGCCGGTTTTCGCGGTTCAGAGCGACGAGGACGCGCGGCTAGACGCCTTTTTCGAGGCGATCTTTCAGCGCTCGCTGGATCGCAGCCCGACGCGCCAGTCGGCGCTCGGTATTCGCCGCGATCAGGACAAGTGGGACGATATCAGCGAGGCGCGCGAGCTTGAGGATCATCGGCTGCGCGAGGCCGACCAAGCCGCGCTCAAGGGCTTCGACGCCGCAAGGCTGTCGCCGCAGGCGGCGCTTAGCCTTCGCATGTTCGCGCGCTCGACCGAGCATGCGCTGCGCGATTTCGAATGGCGCCATCACGATTATGTGATGACCCAAATGGGCGGCATGCACACGCGCGTCCCGAGTACGCTCACCAACAGCCATCCGATCGCGAACAGAGCCGACGCAGAGGCCTATATCAAGCGCCTCGATGCCGTCGCGCCGTTGATGGCGCAGGCGATCCGGCGGATGGCAGCGCAGGAAGCGAGAGGAATCCGGCCGCCGCGTTTCGTCTATGGCCTCGTCGTGGAGCCCTGCCTCAACCTGCTCAAGGGCGCGCCGTTCGGCGGCGAGAGCGACAGTCCGATCCTCGCCGATTTCCGGGGGAAGGTTGTAAAGGCTGACCTGTCCGATGCCGAACGCGCCGATCTTCTGGCGCGCGGCATCGCCGCGCTGCGGGGCGGGTTCGCTGCGGGCTATCGCGCTCTGATCGCGCATCTGCGCGCCGCCGAAGCGAAGGCCGACGAAACCGCAGGCGCATGGAAGCTGCCGGACGGCAAGGCCTATTATGCGGCGCAGCTCGAAAGCTACACGACCTTGCCGCTGAAGGCGGTCGACGTCCATGCACTCGGCCTCAAGGAAGTCGCCGGCATCCACGGCGCAATGCGCGCGATCATGAAGCAGGTCGGCTTCGTGGGGGACCTGCAGGCTTTCTTCGACTTCATGCGCAGCGACCCGCGTTTCTATCATCCCGACACCGATGCGGGCCGCGCCGCCTATATTGCCGAGGCCGATGCGCTGCTGGACGAAATTCGGGTGCGGCAGGGCGAATTGTTCGAACATCTGCCCAAGGCGCCGGTCGAGGTTCGCGCGATCGAAGCCTGGCGCGAGAAATCGGCACCGAAGGCCCATTACCGCAATCCGCCGCGGGACGGATCCACGCCCGGCATCTTCTATATCAACCTCGCCGACATGAAGGCGCAGCCGCGCTATCAGCTCGCTGCGACTCTCTATCACGAGGCGATCCCCGGCCATCATGTCGAAACCTGCGTCGCGCACGAGATGGAGGGGTTGCCCCGGTTTCGCCGCTTTGCGAGCATCGCCGCCTTTTCCGAAGGCTGGGGACTATATTCCGAGCTGCTGCCGAAAGAGATGGGACTTTATGCAGATCCCTATTCGGATTTCGGTCGCCTGTCGCTGTCGCTGATGCGCGCATGCCGCCTCGTCGTCGATACCGGGATCCATTCGCTCCAATGGACGCGCGAGCAGGCCATCGCCTATTTCGACGCGAACATGCCGTCGAGCCATTACGACAATCAGCGCGAGGTCGAACGCTATATCGTTCTCCCGGGACAGGCGACCTCCTATTATATCGGGATGCTGAAGATCATCGAATTGCGCGACCGCGCGCGGGCGCGGCTCGGCGCGGGCTTCGACCTCCGCCGCTTTCACGACGTGACGCTCGGCGCGGGACCCCTGCCGCTGCCGCTTCTCGAAGAACGTATCGACGCCTGGATCGCCGCGGGAGGGAAAGCGGCATGAAGAAACATTTGGTGTTCCTGCTGGCGCTTGGCGTCGCCACCGCGGCGCAGGCAGCTCCCCCGCATTACGACGTCGCGGCAAAGTTCGATCGGCAAGGCGTCCTCGACGCCGACGTCACGATCATATTGAGCGAAGGCGACACCGAAAAGGCCTTCCTGCTTTCGGATCGCTTCGTCGTGCGGCCGATGGACCTGCCGCCGGGCGTGACCATGTCTGTCGAACCTGCGGCGTCGCCGATGCCCGCGCTCAACAAATATAGGTTTCGGTTTACCACGCCGACGGCGGATCCGGTCAGGCTGCGCTTCCGTTACGCGGGACCGATCCTCACCGAGCATGACAGCGGGAACAAACCGTTTCGGCCTGAAGGCTATGAGCTGTTCATCGACCATATGTGGTTTCCCGTCGGTGCCGATATCCAGACGCGCTTCACTGTCGACGCGTCGATCGACGGGCTCGACCCCGGCCTTGTCGTCGTTGCGCAGGGCGATGTGACGCGGACCGCGACGGGTGTGCGCATTCGCCGCGACTTTCTCGACATCGACCTGCCGATGGTCGCGATGCACGGGCTGCAACGCGCCGACGCCCATGGCGTCGAATTTTATTCGCGCGACCTCTCGACACGGCTTTCGGGCTGGTATGTCAAACATGCCGACGGCGCCGCGCGTCATTTCGAAACCATGTTCGGCCCGTTGCCGCGCAAGGTTCGCATGGCGCAGGTCTGGCGCGAACGGTCGATGGGCTATGCGCGCACCGCCTATACGGTTTTGTCGGAGGGCGGGCGCAACGCGCCCGACATCGCCGAGGTCAATCCCGGGCGCTATGTCGCGCACGAGATCGCGCATGCCTGGTGGATGCTCGCGAGCCCCTTGACCGACGATTTCTGGCTCGTCGAATCCGCCGCCGAATATATGTCGATGCGCTACGTCGAGCATGCGTTCGGCGCCGACGAGCTGGCGAAGAATGTCGCGGCCAAGCGCGACGCGATCAGGGACGTCGGACCCGTCATGGGCCACGGACGCCCCACGCGCGTTCAGCTCTATTCCAAGGGACCGTTGCTGCTGTTCGATCTTGAACAGCGCATCGGCCGCCCGGCGATGGACCGGCTGATGATCGCAATGGCGAAAGAACCCGTCCATACCACCCCGATGTTTCTTGAACATCTTGGCCGTATAGCGGGGACTGAGGAGGCCGAAATCTTCGAAAAGGCGCTCCATAACTGACTGTTTGTCCCGCGCGGACCGAACCGCGGCGACGTTTGCCGGGCGGTATTTTGGGCGACCAGCTTCCCGGGCGGCCGCGCAGCGCGGTAGGCCGATCACCATCTACCAGCGTCTATCCGGCATGCTCCGCCGAGAGACGCTCGGGTCGCGGGCTCGGTCGGGGCGCATCAGGCGTTTTGCGGCTGCGCTGCCGGACAAGTCGCCAATACTCGAGCGAATATGGTCTCGGACATCGAATCTTGGGCCCGGATACTGCCGTCCGCTGTCGCGGCTTCAACGCGAGCCTTCGCCGGTACGGCGGCGCAGCAGCTCGGCCGCACCCAGCATAAGCGTCGAGGCGATGACCAGGAGCGTCGCCGCGGCGGCAATCGCGGGGCTGATCTGCTCGCGCACACCTTCGAACATCTGGATCGGCAGCGTGCGCTGTTCGGGCCCCGCGATAAAGAGCGATACCGTCGTTTCGTCGAACGAAGTCATGAACGCGAAAACGGCACCTGCCGCGACCCCGGGCGCGATCAGCGGCACGAGGATATGGATCAATATGGTGAGCGGCGGCGCACCGAGGCTGGCGGCGGCGCGCAGCAATTCGGTGTCGAGGCCGCGCAGCGCGGCATGGACGGTGATGACCACGAAAGGGACGGCGAGGGTGCTGTGCGCAACGATCAGCCCGAGCGAGCCGTTGACGAGCCCCAGCGGGGCGAAGAGAAAATAGAAGGCGACCGCGACCACGACCACCGGCACGACGAGCGGCGCGGTCATCAAGGCGACGATCGCGATTTTTGCGCGCGAATGCATATAGGCGAGCCCGATCGCCGCGAGCGTGCCGAGCGGCGTCGCGATCAGCATGGTTGCGACCGCGATCTTGAGGCTATTGCCAAAGGCGCGGGACCATTGCTGCGATTCGGCAAGCGTCCGGTACCAGCGCAGCGAAAATTCGCCTTCGGGAAACACGAGAAAGCTCGTCGGATTGAGCGAAAGTGGAATGACGGCGAGGATCGGGATCACCAGAAAGGCGAGGACCAGCGCCGCAAAGCCGATCAGCGCCGCACGGCCGGCGCGCGCCGAGCGCGACCGCACGGCGCTCATGCCGGCACTGCGCGGGCCATCGCCCGCCCCGCGAGGGCCATCAGCAACAAAGGCAGCAGCAGCAGCAGGCCGAGCGCCGCCGCCATCCCCCAGTTGAGCGACTGGTTGGTGTAGAAGGCGATCGACGCGCTGATCATCTGGTCGGCGCCGCCGCCGACGAGCGCCGGGGTCACATAATAGCCGAGTGCGAGCGTGAAGACGATGATCGTTCCCGCGAGGACGCCGGGCAGGGTTTGCGGCAGGTAAACGGCGAAGAAAGCGCGGAGCGGCCTTGCGCCAAGCGAGCTCGCCGCCTGCATCGCGCTCGGCGGAATTCCCTTCATGACGCCGTAGAGCGGGAGGATGAAGAAAGGCAGGAGAACATGCGTCATCGCGATATAGACACCGAGCCGATTGTAGATGAGCTGCAGCGGGCCATCGATGAGCCCGATAGTCTGGAGCGCGTTGTTGACGGCCCCATTGGTCTGGAGAAGCACCGCCCAGGCCGCCGTGCGAACGAGCGCCGATGTCCAGAAGGGCAGCAGAACGAGAATGAGCAGAAGATTGGCGTTTCGGGGAGGAAGCGATGCGAGCAGATAGGCGACAGGGTAGCCGAGCGCGGCGCACAGAAGCGCGACCACCAGGCTGATCTCGAACGTGCGTAGATAGATGTTCGTGAAGACAGCCTGTTCGGCGGGAACGGAGATGACATGATCGCCCGCGTCGAGCCGGCGGTCCAGCGCGGCGAGGAGATAATGGCTGGTCAACGGGCCGTCGGCGTGGCGCATCGCGGCCCAGATTTCGGGCTGGCCCCAGCGCGCGTCTATCCGCTCAAGATCAGAGACCTTCGCCCCCGGCGCGCCCGCCGCCAGGCGGTCCGCGGTCGCGTAAAGCAGGCTGCGCGATCCCACCAGATCATAGTTCAGCCGGTTGGCTACCTGGTTGAGCGTTCCCGCCGCCCGCGCCGACGCGATTTCGCGCGCTACCGTCGCCGCGAGCGCGTCGGGCGGCAATCCCGCGCCGTTCCAGTGGCGGAGCGCGATGGCGCTGCGGGGCCAGACGCGCTCGAGGTCGCGATCGATCACCGCACGCGACAACATCATGAGCACCGGCGCGATAAAGCTCGCCAGCAGGAACAGGATGAGCGGCGCGACGAGCGCAAGGCGCCACCAGCGCCGCGGACCGGGCGGCCTAGCGCGCGACCCAGGCATTGAATCGCTGCGTGAGCTGGTCGCCATATTCGACCCAGAAATGTGCATCGAGTTCGAGCGCGCGGATCATGTTCGCCGGGTCGCTCGGCGTGTCGAGCTTGAGTTTCGGGTCGACGCGCCGGTTCGCCTCGATGCTGGTAAGGCCGGTCGGGATATGGCTCGCGAGCCGCGCCTGGTTGCCGGGCCGGGTCATATATCGGAGCAGCTGCGCCGCTTCGGCCTTGCGCGGGCTGTTGGCTAGAATCACCCAATAATCGACGGCGTAGATGTTTCCGTGCCAATCGAGTTTGAAATTGCGGCCTTCGGTGCGGTTCGCGACGATCAGGCGGCCCGGACTCGTCACCGACATTGCGACCTCGCGCGAGCCGAGGAGGTCGGAAACCTGCGAGATCGACGTCCACCAGACGACATGCGGCTTGATTTCGTCGAGCTTGCGGAACGCGCGGTCGACCCCTTGGGGCGTCCGCAGCATCGGATAGACCCGATCGGGCGGCACGCCATCGGCCATCAGAGCGAATTCGAGCGAATATTTGGGCGTCTTGCGCATTCCCCTTTTGCCGGGAAAGCGCTTGATGTCCCAGAAATCGGCCCAGCTCTGCGGGCCGGGGCCCGGGATACGGTCGCCGTCATAGCCGATCACATAGGACCAGAGCATGGCGCCGACCCCGCAGTCGTGCACCGCCGCCGGCAGAAACGACTCGCGCCCGCCCAATGCCGCCCAATCGAGCCGCTGGAACAGCCCTTCCTCGCAGCCAAGGATCAGGTCCTCGGTCTCGACCTGGACGATATCCCAGCTCGCGTCGCCGCCCACGACCTTGGTGCGTATCACGCCGACGCCGCCGCGCCAGCTGTCCTCGCGCAGCGCAATTCCCGTGGTGCGCGAGAAGGAGTTCCAATAGGCCTTGCGGTGGGCATCCTGCGACGATCCGCCCCATCCGACCACGGTTAGTGGGCGCAGTTCCGTACTCGATCCGCACGCAGCAACGCCTGCAACAAGTGCAGTGACGCCGACGAGGCGCGTCCAGTATTTCATGCGACCGCCTTTCGCCGAGCCGCCGGTCCGTCGTCGGCGGCAAAGGCAAGGCAGCGATCGGTGCACCAGCCGATCGCAAGCCGCTGGCCTGTCACAATATCTCCGGCGGCTGGCATACGGATCACGAGGGAGACCCCGCCGTCGAGTGCGGCGCGGATGCGGCTGTGATCGCCGTGATAGGCGAACTCCTCCACCCGCGCTTCGATGGCGTTACAGCAGGCGGGAGGAGCAACCCCGGTTTCGACATGTTCGGGGCGGATGGCGGCGATCACATCGTCGCCGGCCATCATCGCGCCGGTTGCCATCGCGCGCACAATCTGTCCGCCGGCGAGCCGGATGGCGCACTGATCTTCATGTCGCATTATCACCGTGCCCGGCAGCATGTTGTTTTCGCCGACGAAGCCGGCGACGAAGGCGTTTGCCGGCGTCTCGTAGATCGTGTCGGGGCGACCGATCTGCTGGATGCGCCCGCCGGCGAAGACCGCGATCCGGTCGGACATGGTCAGCGCCTCGCCCTGGTCATGGGTGACATAGACGATCGTCAGGCCGAGCGCGCGCTGGATCCGCTTGATCTCGAACTGCAGATGTTCGCGAAGCTGGCGGTCGAGCGCGCCAAGCGGTTCGTCCATCAGCACGAGGTCGGGCTCGAAAACGAGCGCACGCGCGAGAGCGACGCGCTGGCGCTGCCCTCCCGACAGGGCATCGGGGCGCCGGTCGCCGAGACCCTCGAGCTTGACCAGCGCCAGTACGGCCGCGACCTTGCGGGCCGCATCGCTTCCCTTGATCCCGCGCACGCCGAGCGGGAAGGCGATATTGTCGGCGACGCTCATGTGCGGGAACAGAGCGTAATTCTGAAAAACGACGCCCATGTTGCGCCGATATGGCGGCCTACCGGCGAGCGAGGCACCGCCGAGCAGAATCTCGCCCGCGCTCGGAGTTTCAAATCCCGCGAGCATCATCAGCGTCGTCGTCTTGCCCGACCCCGACGGGCCGAGCAGCGTCAGAAATTCGCCACGCTCGATCGTGAGATCGAGATCGGCAACGGCAGCAGGGCCGCTCGCGGCATAGCGTTTCCCGACGCCGCGAAACTCGACAAGGGGAGGGGCTGCGCTCACCGGCTGCCAAGGTCCCGATACACCGCGCCGAGCCGACCGATGCCTTCGTCGATCTGTGCGGGGGTCGTATAGCTGAACGACAGGCGGATATGGTTGCGCGGCGCGGCGGTGCCCTGCGCGGCAAAGAAGCGGCTGCCGGCGATCAGATGGACTCCGGCGTCATGCGCGCGGGCGGCGAGAAGGTCCCCGTCGACATGCTCCGGCAGCGTCAGCCAGATATAATAGCCGCCGTCGGGCACCGCCACGACAGCGTCGGGAAGTTCGCGCGCAACAGCCGCCAGAATCTGGTCGCGGCGCTCGCGGTAGGCGACTTGCACGCGTGCGATATGCGCAGGGAAAGCATCCGACCGGGCGAAGTCATGGATGATGCGCTGGATGAGCGGCGACGAGCCGCCCTCGGATTTAAGCTGGACCATGCGGGCGACGAGCGCGGGCTCGGCCGCGACCCAGCCGATCCGGAGGCCGGGCGCGACCAGTTTGGAAAATGTCCCGAGATGAAAGACCGAGCCCGATCGGTCGAGCGCTTTCAGGAGCGGCACATTCGACCCGTCGAAGCGCACGCGGCGATACGGACTATCCTCGACGATCGCAATATCGCGCGCTTCGGCCAGCGCGACGAGCGCCTCGCGCCTTGCCGCCGACATGGTGGCGCCGGTTGGATTGTGAAATTCGGGAATATTATAGATGAACTTCGGCGGTGCCTTGCCCTCGGCGGCGCGGGTGTCGAGCATGGCTTCGAGCGCGTCGACATCGAGACCCGCCTCGTCCTGGCCGATCTCGATGAACTCGGCGCCGTGGTGGCGGAAGATCGGAATGGCTGTGAAATAGGTCGGCGCGGTCACCACGATCGCGTCGCCTTCGTCGAGCAGCAGGCGGCAGACGAGATCGATGCCCTGTTTGGCGCCGCTGGTGACCAGAATATGGTCCGCTGTCAGCGTGCAGCCGTCCTCGTTCATCCAGTTCGCAAGCCACTCGCGAAGATCGGGCTGCCCGCGGCCCGAGGCATATTGCAGGACGTCTTCGCGATGCGCGGTCAGCGCGTTGGCGGCGACCCCGCCGAGATCCGGAAATAGCTGCGGCGCCGCGAAGCCCGAATCGAACAGGATGATCTCGTCGCCGAACTCGGACGGGAAATGCGGAGCGGCGAACTGCGTCGAAAGATGACGGGCCCGGCGCGCCAGGCATTTGTCGTTCCACATATTGCGAACCCCTCCATGACGTCGCGCGATACGGCGCGGCGCTCCCTGCCGGAGACGATGGTCCGGGCCGGCGAATCCGCCACCATGTCAGGAGCGGAAAAATGAAATGGCGGATTTACGGCGCCCGGCCCTCGTCCAGAAATGGGGAGGCGGGAAATAGCTCATGAAAATTGCAGAATGGCTTGGCGGTTTCGCCGCATCGCTCACGTTCGCGGCCGCTACGACGGCGGTCGCGGCCGATGCAGAGGCACGCGGCGCATTCGCTTCGACCTACCGCCCGGCGGCGGCGACTCCGACTGCTATTGTCGGCGCAACGGTCCTGACAGGCACGGGCGATGAGATCCCGAATGCAACGCTGCTGCTGGCGAATGGAAAGGTCGAAAAGATCGGCGCGGGCCTTGCCGTACCCGGTGGATATCTGCTCGTCGACGGCCGCGGGAAATGGGTGACGCCTGGCCTCATCGACGCGCATTCGCACCTCGGCGCCGCCGCGTCCCCGGCGGTCCCCGCCCACGATGACACGAACGAGGCGGTGGCGCCCAATACCGCCGAGGTTTGGATCGAGCATTCGATATGGCCGCAGGATCCGAAGTTCCGCCTTGCGCGCGCGGGCGGGGTAACCAGCCTTATGATCCTGCCCGGTTCGGCCAATCTGTTCGGGGGGCGCTCGGTGACGCTCAAAAATGTGCCGTCGGTGACAGCGCAGGGCATGAAGTTCCCGGGTGCGCCTTACGGCCTCAAAGTCGCGTGCGGCGAAAATCCCAAACGCGTTTATGGCGGCAAGGGGCGGTCGCCCGCGACGCGGATGGGCAATGTCGCGGGCTATCGCAAGGCGTGGATCGACGCCGCCGATTATCTGCGCCGCCAGGACAAATGGGAGGCAGGTGGACGTGAAGGCGATCCGCCGAAGCGCGACCTGCAGCTCGACACGCTCGCAGGCGCGCTGCGCGGCGAAATCCTCGTCCAGAACCACTGCTACCGTGCCGACGAAATGGCGATCATGATCGATGTCGCGCGCGAATTCGGTTTCCGGATCCGCACCTTCCATCATGCGAACGAGGCGTTCAAGATCGCGCGGCTGCTCGCGAAAGAAGATATTTGCGTGGCCACCTGGGCGAACAGCTGGGGCGCGAAAATGGAATCGCTCGACGGGATCGAGGAAAATGCGCCGATGGTTGCCGCGGCCGGCGGCTGCGCGATCATTCATTCGGACGACGGCCTTTTGATCCAGCGGCTGGGTCAGGAAGCAGGAATTGCGATGACCGCCGCCAATCGCGCCGGCTTGCCCATTGGCCGCGGCGAGGCGATCAAATGGATCACCGCCAATCCCGCCAAGGCGATGGGGATCGACGACAAGGTCGGAACGCTCGAACCTGGCAAGATGGCCGACGTGGTTCTTTGGAGTGCAAACCCGTTCAGCGTCTACGCACTCGCCGATCGCGTCTGGATCGACGGCGTCGTTCAGTGGGATCGCAGCGATCCGCGTTATCAGGAGCCGTCCGACTTTCTGCTTGGTCAGCCGGGGCAGGAGTTCGCGCGATGATCCGGGCCCTTGCCGTCATGCTGGCTTTCGCATGCGCCGAGCCCGCCGGGGCGCAGACCCTCGCGATCACCGGTGGCCGGATCGTCACGATGGGGCCGGCAGGGGAGATCGAGCGCGGCACGCTGTTGATCTCGGACGGCCGGATCGTCGCGGTGGGGGCCGATGTTGCGGTGCCCCAGGGCGCAAAAGTCGTCGACGCTTCGGGCCGGATCGTGACCCCTGGCCTCGTCGCCACGGGCGCCGCGCTCGGGCTGATCGAGGTGCGTTCGGTCGAGGCGACCGACGATCGCGGCACCGCGGCAGAGGATTTCAGCGCGGCCTTCGATGCGGGTTATGGCCTGAATCCGGACTCGCTGCTGATCCCTGTCGCGCGGCTCGGTGGGATTACCCGCGCCATCACGACACCGGTCTATAAGGATATGGGAGGCCGCGAGCGGGTCTTTGCAGGGCAAGCGGCCGCGGTTGTGCTCGACGGGCGCGCCATGCTGATGAAACGCGGCGTCGCGATGGTCCTCGAAATGGGTGATGCGGGGGCCGGGCGCGCGGGCGGCGCGCGCGGTGCACAGCTTGTTGCGCTGCGCGCGCTTCTCGCGGAGGTGCGCGACTATAAGACGCGCCGCGCCGCCTACGACCGCGGCGAAGCGCGCGACTATATGCTGTCGCGCGCCGATATGAACGCGCTGGTTCCCGTCGTCGAGGGGCGCATGCCATTGCTCGTCAGCGTGAACCGCGCGGCGGACATTCGCGATGCGCTTGCGCTCGCCCGCGAGGAAGGGTTGAAACTGATCCTCGAAAGCGCGGGAGAGGGCTGGCGGGTCGCAGACGAGATCGCCGCCGCGGGCGTTCCGGTTCTTCTGACACCGGTCAAAAATACCCCGGCGTCGTTCGAAACACTGGGTGCCACGCTCAGCAACGCGGCCCGCCTCGCCGCAGCCGGGGTCACCATCGCGATCGAGGGCAATGGCAATCACCGCGAGCGCGAGATGCGCTACAATGCGGGCAACGCCGCGGCGAACGGTCTCGACCGGCAGGCGGCGCTTGCCACGATCACGATCAACCCCGCGCGCATCTTCGGCCTCGCCGGCCGGATCGGTTCGCTCGAGGTGGGCAAGGAGGGCGATGCCGTGATTTGGGACGGCGACCCGCTCGACACGCTCGCGAGGCCCCTCGCAGTCTTCATCCGCGGCGCCGCGATGCCCATGACGTCGCGCGCGACCGAGCTTCGCGACCGATATCTTCCCTCCGCCCTGCCACCCACAAATGGAGAAATACGATGAACGTCAACCGCCTCCTCATCCTCTATTCGGGCGTGCTCACCGCCGCCTGCGCGGTCGCGATGACGACAAGTGCCGGCGCCGGCCCCGCGCCGGCAAAGGCCGCGTTCGAGGAGATCGACGTCAAGCGCATCAACATTCGCGAAGATGACGGCACGATCCGCATGATCGTATCGAACACGAGCCGTTCGCCGGGCATCATCATGCACGGCAAGGAACGTCCGCATCCGAGCGGCAACCGCGGCGCCGGGATCATATTCTATAACGACGAGGGCTCCGAGAATGGCGGGTTGACCTTCAGCGGCCGGAAAGGGCCCGACGGAAAGATATCGGGCGGCGGCCATCTGAGCTTCGATCAATATGAGCAGGACCAGGTGATCCAGCTGACGCAGAATGAATCCGCCGGACGGCGCTGGGCGGGAATGGTCGTCAATGACCGGCCCGACGCGCCGCTCGATTTCGGTCTCGCCGAGCGAATTTCGAAAATGCCCGACGGACCCGAAAAGACTGCGGCCATCGAGAAGGTCCAGGCCGACGGGAGTTTCGGCCGCCAGCGGCTCTATGTCGGCAAGACCCGCGACCGCGAGTCGGCGGTGATGCTGAGCGACGCGATGGGGCGTCCGCGCATCCTGATGAAGGTCACGCCCGACGGCAAGGCGTCGATCGACTTCCTCGACGACAAGGGCGGGGTGATCCGCTCGGTGACCCCCGACGCCCGATGAGGCTCGCCGCGCTCGTCATGCTCGCAGCGACCGCGCTCGCCGGTTGCGCCGCGCCTGAGCGGCCGCGGCCGGAGGCCGCGCCCGCCGCCCCCTCGGGGCCAGCGGCAGAGACGGATTCCTATCCGAGCACCTATCGGATGCCCGCCGCCGAGCGCGTCGCGTTGGTCGGTGCCACCGTGCTCACCGCGACTGGCGAGGAGATTGCTAACGGGACCGTCCTGATGGAGAATGGCAAGATCCTCTCGGTCGGCGCGTCGCTTGGTGTGCCGGACAGCTTTCGAACGGTCGATGCGCGCGGCAAATGGGTAACCCCGGGGGTGATCGATGCGCACTCGCACCTCGGCGCCTGGGCGCAGCCCGAGTCGGTGGATGCGCATAACGACGTCAATGAGATGACCGATCCCAATACAGCGCAATTGCGGGTCGAGCATTCGGTCTGGCCGCAGGATCCCGGGTTCGATGCCGCGCGCGAAGCGGGCGTCACGACGATGATGATCCTGCCAGGCTCCGCCAATCTGTTCGGGGGGCGGACGGTGACACTGAAGAATGTTCCGTCGGTCACGATGCAGGGAATGAAGTTTCCGGGCGCACCCTATGGCCTCAAGATTGCGTGCGGCGAGAATCCGAAGCGCGTTTATGGCGGCAAGGGCCGCTCGCCGGCAACGCGGATGGGCAATGTTGCGGGTTACCGCAAGGCGTGGATCGAGGCTGGCGATTATGCGCGTCGCTGGGACCGTTGGGAGAAGGCCGGGCGACCCGGCGAGGCGCCGAAGCGCGACCTGCAGCTCGAAACGCTCGCCGGGGTTCTGAAGGGCGAGATCCTCGTCCAGAATCATTGCTACCGCGCCGACGAAATGGCGAACATGATCGATATCGGCCGCGAGTTCGGGTTCAGGACCCGCAGCTTTCATCACGCGAACGAGGCCTACAAAATCGCGCCGCTGCTCGCGAAAGAAGACATTTGCGTCGCGACATGGGCGGGCTGGTGGGGTTACAAGATGGAGGTGTTCGACGCGATCGAGGAGAATGCGGCGCTCGTGCATGCGGCGGGCGGCTGCGCGATCATCCATTCCGACGATCCCATCCTCGTCCAGCGCTTGAACCAGGAAGCCGCGGTGGCGCTCGCGGCGGCATGGCGCGCGGGAATCCAGATCAGGAAGGCCGACGCTGTCCGCTGGTTCACCGCCAATCCGGCGAAGGCGCTCGGCATCGCCGACCGCGTCGGAACGATCGAGCCCGGCAAGAACGCTGACATCGTGCTCTGGAGCCACGATCCGTTCAGCATCTATGCGCGCGCCGAAACGGTCTGGATCGACGGCGGCATCGTCTTCGACCGCGCCGATCCGGCTTACCGCCGCCATTCCGACTTCCTGCTCGGCCAGCCCGGAGAGAAAGAATGACCGGCCGGCTTGCCGCGCTCGCGGCGCTTCTTCTTGCGAGCCCCGCGTCGGCCGAGACGATCGCGATCGTCGATGCGCGGCTGATGACGATGACCCGCGCTGGCGAGATCGATCGGGGGACGAT
>Ga0209676_1001050_pt1 | contig 31771 bp, 30 predicted proteins | sample AraplaCvi_mLB_r2_FD_184282 | JGI IMG/M metagenome (GOLD analysis project Ga0209676, IMG submission 184282) | Arabidopsis root microbial communities from North Carolina, USA - plate scrape MF_Cvi_mLB_r2 (SPAdes) (version 2) | ecosystem: Host-associated > Plants > Roots > Endosphere | place: USA... | reverse complement strand
GTCTACTGCGCCAGTTTCCAAGAGAGTGTCGTAAGCCCGTCCGTCACCTTTGGCACGATCTCGTTCCAAGCCGCCCCATTTGGACCTGCTTGTCACGCTTGCAGGAAAACTGTGGACACGAGCTGTAACATACTCGTCAGGACCAGCGCCCAAGCCAGCCTCGATCACCAATTTGAAGCCGGCTTCGTCGAGGGCAGCACGAGCCTCGAGATTGTCCACGCCACACAATCCCACTTGGGGATCGTCGGCAGTGAGGCGGAGATCACCATCGAATTTGCGTTCGACGATGCGCGTCCGGAATCCGCGCGCTTCCAGCCACTCCGCCATCACACGAGTTTTGTGCTGACCCATGCGGTCCAGGGTCGTAAGCATGGACGTGCTGTCGTTCGCTTCGGTCAGCGTGTCAAAATCCTGAAGCGTGATTTCGACTTCCGCTGGGTCTTCGAAATCGAACAGTGCGAGCGTCCACAGGTACGCCTGGCCGAGGTGCCCGAGACCCATGAGCCAGAGCCGGCTAGGGGCGGCGTGGATTGCCGGCGCGCCGTCATCGGCTTGCCAGTCAAGCTCTCCTGGATTCCACAGGGACATGCCAACCGTGCGGCGGCCTGCCAGCACATAACCGCGCAGGCATTGAAAGGTCTCGCTGATGGCGATCGCTGCAGCCAGGATGGCTCCAAGCGTTGCATCCTCGCCCTCGGATAGCCGTGCACATTCACCGACGGGACCAACACCACCTCTCCAGCCATCAAAGGTGGCAACGACGGAGGGAGCATCGGCCGCAACAGCAACGTCCGCGTCGCCCAGAACAATGGTCGGCGATCCGTCGTGGGGCTTCTCGGTCAACGTTCCGCCTAGCGCCACGACTGCCTCTGACAGGGAGGTGCCTACCCCGTGCAGCGCGGCCAGGAGCGGCACATCTAAGGAACCGACGACATGCACACCGCCAAGCAGGGATCGCCGGCCCGCATTCACCATCGTCAGCAAAGCAGCCTGGTGCGCGCGCGATGCTGCGACCTCAGGACCGACTATTATGCTCACGCGATAGCGCGCAAAAAGGGCATAGCCGTCTGCTACCGACTCCACCTCGCCCGTGTCGAGCGCCATCTTGACGCCGCGGTGAAGGTTATCCGGAGAAATTCGATTAGGGTCAATAGTCATCTGAACGTTCCCGTTTTGAGGAGGCTACGCGCGCTCCAACCACTTAGATTTGTCCACTGATGGTCGCCTTCATACCGATAGACACCGAGCTTGTGCCGCCAGTGCGGGCCACATGCGAAATTGGGGATGATCAACGCGGTATGCCCCGCCGTTGAAACCATCGGATTTGTCCGATCCGAATGACTTTGTACGGGGGGCCCCGGGTGGGTGTGGACGTCTGCGATCACCGCCAATCCGGCTTTTCGGCACATCGACCACAGACGGTCGAACGACTCTGCATAAAGAACGCAAACGCCGGTCGAATATGCATCGGGGTCGAGCTGGTCGTAGAAAACCCAATGGGATACGACGCTCTTTCCATTCTCGGATTTTCCGAGCAGAAAGGCACCCGACTCGTGGCGCTCACCGCCACGACGATGAAGCTCAGTCAAACCCGCAAGCCATATTGGGCGAGGAATGACGATCCTGGTTTTAGCCACGGCGCACCCCCTGATAGTCTTCTGAGTTGAGCAGTTCATGCACGGCCCGAAGGTAGTGGGTGATGCCATCCTCCGAGCGCCAAATCAGGTCGGCATGTTCCTGGCGCCAGTTCTCATGCCCCGCGAAGCTCTCGCGATCGCAAGGGATGTAGAGGCAGCTGCCATCCTTCCAGTCGGTACGGAAGACAGCTGGTACTCGGCTACTTCCGGACGGCCATTCCTGGAAGGGAAGGGGGCGATTGTTGCACGGATCCCAAAGCCTTCCTGTCGGAGCGGCTTGCGGATAGCCAGCACAGTTTAGGCGCAGGCAGTAACTGTCAGGTGATCGAGGTCGCGGTGAAGCCGCAACCTCGATCGTTACATAAGGCCAAGTGACGTCAACCAGACGCCATCGACCAGAGTGTTCCCCGAGAAGGAAAGCGCCACCAGCCAAGTCCGCCATAAGCGAGCGCTGGTCTGGAGAAAGAAAGGCCACGTTCACGGGGTTAGCCCTCTACGCGCTTGCGCGGGACAAAGGTGAAAGCCACCGTGCAGGTGCCCCTTGTTACCAAGGTGCCGATCGGCACATCCTCGTCGGGGCGACGGCTCGTGCCCGTGATCTGCAGCACGTGTTCGCTTGCGTCGACCGGAGTCATGCCGATCTCCTTCACGAACCAGCGCTTGACGCGGCCCACCGTTGCGGCCGGGTTGAACTTGCGCTGTTCAAGACGAGCGTTGAACGCGACGCTTGCTTCGACGCGCTTGCACCGGTGAAGGGTGACGCGATCCTTATTCTTGATGCCCTGCGCCGTAAGCGGAAGACCGGCATCGAGTGCATCTTCCTTGTCTTCAAGGAAGATGAGCGCTTCGCCGCGAGCGTCTTCCGGCAAGCCACGCTCAATGGCGGAGCAGATCAGATCGGCGGAGGTTGCCGTGTCGGAAAGTTCGATGAGCTCGATGTTGGAAGAGCCTTCGAACTGTACGAAAAGCGTGATTTTGTTCATTGTTTTGCCTTTTGCGTTTGCCGCGGCTCTCAGCCGCACAACAACTACAACCGGCATTTTGGGGCTATCGGAAAAAGCTCCTTAAAATTTTTTGGCTCACGCAGGCAGTCGAACACCGTCGGCCGCGCAGATGAAATAATACGGGCACGTCGGACAGTTCCGGTCAGAGGTGATGGGGTCGAAGCGCCCTTTCGCAATTCCTTCGAAGCAATTCTCGATGTCGCGTGCAATGCCGTGGTCCACCGCGCCACCACCTGATCGTTCTCCCGTCCACAACGAGACATGCTCGAAGCCAACGCTCAGGCCGGGGTTTTCCCTTGCGACAATCGAGTAGATCAGCGCATCGCGTACTCTCATTTTCTCTTTCTTCGCGAGGCGGCCAGCCTTGAGCCGCTGAACAACGATCCTCGACCCGCCGGCTTGGATGTTATCGGCGCTCGCGGTTACTTTCTTGCCTGCGATCACCAACCCTAACGAGGTTAGCAGGCTCGGTGCGCCGAGTTCCCTTTGAGCGAGCGTGAGCATTTGCATCGCTGTTTTTTCGTAGAGGCCACCTTGAGGATGGTTCACAGGCCCATGCTCCTGCCAGCTCGCCGAAAACTGCTGATCCATCCCGCCCCATTCGGACTGCGGCGTCGCCTGCAACCATTTCAAGGTCGATCGGACAACCGAGATAAAACGGAGATATGGCCCGCGCTCCGTTCTGGAGCGAAGCTTCAGAATATCTTGGTAGTAGAATTTCCGGGGGCAGTCCTCGTACCGTTCGACCGCTTCAACGGTGATTTCTTCAAAGCCGGTCGCATCACATTCGAGGAGTGGGTATGGGGGCGCCTGCTTGCCCTCTGAAACCCAAGTTGGAGCAATGGGCTTCGGGATCATGTTCTTGATAGGATCCAGAAGCGCAGAGGGATTAGGTCGTGATTGACCTCCATATCTGTTTGAACGGGACAAGCTCAAAATGTCCTTGGCTCGGGACAGCGCGACGAAGAATAGGCTCTTCTCTTCCATGTCGGATGTCAGCAGGGGATCGGTCTCGATCATCCCCGCCGGCGGTGGGCAGGGATCGTGCCTCTTGTTCGGAGGAAAATGCGATGGGCTAAGGCTCGGTATGTGAACGACCGGAAACTCGAGCCCCTTGCTGGCATGGACGGTCATCAGTCGCACGGCGTCAATCCCGGCCGCGGCGGCCGGTAGGCGACGAAATTCCTTTTCCTCATCAAGGATCTCAAGCCTGCGTACATAGTCCAGGAATGCCCGCTTCGGATCTCCTTTGGCCGAATTGTGTTCGAACGCGATCTGTAGCAGTTGATATATCGCGAGCCGGCGCTGCTGCGCGGTGACCGTGTCCCCGACGAGACTTTGCGCCAGGGCGCCACCTTTGTTGAAAAGATAGTCTGACAGCAGAACGTGTGGGGATGTCTTAAAATCGACGTGGCGGAGATCCCGAGCGAGGAGATTCAGGCCCTGTATGCCCTCGCCAGACAACCCGCTCGGGTCGATCCCAGTCTGGAGCATAGAGAGCAGACTTTTGTCGCCGCCACCTGCGCGGTGTAGAACCTCGACAATGTCAGTCACCGGTATCGCATATTTCGGCCATTGCCCAACACGCATCAGGCCCAGCCCATCGTGATCGGCCGTCACGGAAAGAAGCGATAAAAAATCGCGAATCTCGGGGCGTTCGAAGAAATCGCCGAAATAAAGGCTGGGAATACCCGACCGTTCAAGATGGGCGGCGACCTTAACCAGTGTGCCATGCGAGCGGGCCAACACCGCATGGTCTCTGTAGGCTCCTCCATTGGACACGTCGAGCTGGATACGAGCTGAGATACCCTGCTGCTCGGCCTCGCGGGACGCTGCGACATTGAATTCGACGACGCCTGTATCGGATCCTCTGTGAGGATGAAGCGGTTTGCTCCCGGCCCCTTCGCCGAGATTTAGCGTTCGGCCGAATGCATCGAAGACTGACACGATGCGTCCGCCGGAACGATAGTTCACCTCCAGGTCCGTAGGCTCCGGCGCCTTGAAACGATCTCTGAATTTCGACATGTTGACGGGGGAGGCGCCACGGAAACGGTAGATTGATTGCTTCACGTCGCCGACCACCCATGGACCATGTTCCGGATCAGCCAGCAGTCGCAGAAATTCACCGCTGGCACGGTTCATGTCCTGATATTCATCGACAAGGACATTGCGGTACGCTACGCGGACTTGCTGAGCAATGTCCGGTCGTGCCTTGAACAGCTCGATCGGGCGGATGATGAGGTCACCGAAGTCGACCATTCCTCGCTTACGCAGCGCATCGTCGTAGATTCCGTAGACTCGCGCAACCTCCGATGCCTTTAGGGAGGCTTCGGGGTCTGAATCCTTCATCGCTCGAGCTAGGTCAGCATATTTCGATGGTGAACAGATTTCGTCCTTCGCGCGGCTGATCGCAGCGACAATGGACTTCAGACCCCGCAGGGGCTCATGAAGATCAAAATAGAGGTCGAGGTCTAGATCAGGCATGAGCTCCTCGAGGAGGAACAATTGATCGGTCCTCGTCACCAGCTTGGGGGCGGCGTTAGGGCCAATTTCGGACCAATACAGTCGTAGGATCTCCAACCCGAAGGCGTGGAACGTGCCGGTCCATACGCCAGCGCTCTTTTCGCCGATGCTGGCCCGGATCCGTGAGGCCAGATCGAATGCGGAGTCATTCGAGTATGTGAGGGCCAGAATGCTACTCGGAACCTCCCCCTTGTCGATCAAGTGCGCCACGCGGCTAACGAGGGTTCGAGTCTTGCCTGTTCCCGGGCCGGCGCGCACTTGATGAGGCCCTGCGGGTGCGGCGATCGCCTTAATCTGACTGGTATCCGGATCGGGCTCCTTTCGAGGCGGCCGACCGGACGGGTCGTCTGGCAACAGGAGTGCGTCGGCGAGCTGTTGCAGTACGAGGTGCCCCGGCACCTTTAGTTCGCGCGCGATTTCCGCAGCTGTCGTGCCGCCGGCTAAAAATCGAGTCTTGAGCTTGTCTCGGGGTAGGAGAAATTCGCGCCCGAAGAGATTGGCCTGTGCTTCGCGCCGTTGCTTTGGGCTATATGCGTCGCTTTCGCCCACAGCAGATCCCTCGGGCTCGGCAGGCGTCCATTCATCGATATCGCCGTGGCTGCAGTGCCCCCCAACATCGTGAAGGCGGTGATGGCCGAGTTCGTGCGCCAGGCAGAAGTTTTCGTCTTCGATTTTCAGATCGTTCGCGCAGAGGATTTTGGCGGGTTCGGGATCCTCAGCAGAGACATACGTGGCGCGCGCTCCATCGAGCAGTATGCTGTCCGGCGGAAGCATTTTGATCGATACGCCGCTCGTTTCCTTCGCACGCGAGATCAGGACATTAGCGGGAACAAGCCCGCCGGTGTGGCCGGCAAGTTCTTCGTGCCATTGGCGTGCCTGTGAGCGAACCTCATTCCAGCTGGTCATGGGGGTCCTGTTCCTTCATCGATCGACCGGAGCCACTCGTTTCTTGTTTCCAATGACAAGCTTGATACCCTGATGGCATCCTCAAAACTCTCGGTCTTGATTTGAGCGCGGTGTCGACTTTTCTGCAGACCGCCCTTCGATGTCACGCGAGGAGGGGCCGACAGGACATGCCAGATTTCCGCAATCGAGACACCGAGCGTTTCCGCGAGCCTTATGACTAAGCGCCTGGGAATGCCGCTGAGCACGATTCGGCAAAGATCCAACTTCATTACAAGTTCCTCGTCCAAACCTATTCGTTGGCCAAGGGACGCAAAGCTCAGGCCTGCCGCCTTGCAAAGCTGCGCGAGTGTCATCGCTTTGGTTTCGGGTGCGGGAGTGACTTTCGGCTTGCGCGCATGCAAAATGTTGAGGGCATGACTGACGCCGACGTTCGTGAAACGTTCCGACCGAGATTCTGCAACTTCCTCGCCACCCAGTTCTGCCTGGACAGCCCATTCGGCGAAATAGTCTTCAAGCTGTTCAGAGAACTGCGGGTAGCGGCGAATCCACTCGACGAGATGCTCGTGCGTCGGCGCCACATTTTCCTCCAGGAGGAAGGTCACGACGTCATCAAAGGTGAGGTCCGGGTCAGTAATCATTGTTCTTCTCCGTAGGCCTCTCGCATTTGGTCTTCAGCGCGTGTGATCCAATATTGGACCGTGCGGCGCTGGTCAGGCCGGAGGCCGAAATGGCGCAGTACTGACGGAATGTTCGGGTCGTCATCGTACATGGGCCAGTCGCGCATTTTGCGTAGGATAAACGCCTTGCGATGCCGGGGATCGGGCACCGCCCTCAGAAGGCGGCGGATCAAACCGCGATCGGCCGTGGCGGCTAACAAACTGTATGGGGTATCGCTTGACGGGATTGCATCAAGCGGATCGGGCCGATCGCCGTGCTTGGACGATATCAGTATCTGGTTCGGTGCGGGGTGGGCTTTGTACGCGGCTGCCACCTTGTTGGCGAGCTGTTTGACTTTCCCTTTGAAGTCGATCTCGAGGTATTCCGAAGCACGTGTGGGAATCTCGATCACGACGAGCGCCGCGAGCATTTTGGCCAACTCGGCGTCAATCACTTCCAAAGTCGTTGGGTCGAACACCTTGTCCAGGTAACCAAGCACTTTGCTGGCTCGCCGCAAGATTTCCGCGAGCAGCAGTCCGAAAACCTGCTCCTCGGCAACCGCGTGACGTGCGAGATAAACAAGCGTTTGGGTCTTCCACCGTTTTATGTCACTGAAGATGATCCGGGCCCATTCATCGATTGGAGATTGGATCACTTCTGTGATCTGGCTCTCCACGTCGTCGAAACGGACATAGGGTTCACCGTTCAGCTTCCGCTGGGTAAGTGGTACTGGCCTTTTCAGCGGCCCAAGTTGACTTGCGACAAGAACGCTCATGCCTTCCTACAAACCCCGGCAGGACCGAATCGGAAAAACAGGTTGAAAATATTTTCTCGCAAGCGGCCGAAAGCGGTCAAGGCTGCCCAACGGAAGGCCAAAAGCGCCCCACGATCGCCTTGTTGTTCCGTCACTGTGAAACATCTATGTCTGCCTACCTGAGCGGCCCTAAGTCGAACGAGGCACGAGGCGCAATTCAGGTGGGTTGTTTCTCTCACCGTTCACTGAAATGGCCCCCGCTAATCCAAAGAGCAAATTCTCTATTTCGGCTGTCGGAACGGACAACCGCTCTGCTACCTCTTTCTTTGTGATCCGTTCATTCCATAGCGCCGTCAGCACCTTTTGCCATACAACCGACTGCTCCCGTTGCACTCCGAACGGTTCCGACGTTCGGTAGCCGTGGTCTGATGCTTGGATACAGAACATGCGGTACTGCCAGTCGGATATTATCTCTAACGTATGAAGGCGATAAATCATCGCCATAACCGACACTGCCCATCGTTTCTTAGCTTCGACGATTTGATTCAATGTGTGAATGCGTGGCAGCCGCGCAATGACGTCTGCGGCTGGCATCAAGAAGGAGGAAGCAAAGCGATTTGCCTCCTCCTCGGCTCGTCTGCCGCTCGGGCCTCCATGCCGGTGCAAAACCAAATGGCCCAATTCATGGGCGGCATCAAAGCGCCCATGCTCGGCCGTCTTTACCGTATTTAGAAAAACGAAGGGGCGGGTGCCTCTCCACACAGAAAATGCGTCGACGGTTCGTGTGTTCTCGACGAGCGAAAAGACCCGCACACCCTTGGCTTCAAGCAAATGGACCATGTTCTTGATGGGCTGCTCGCCGAGGCCCCATTCCTGTCGGAGAGAGCGAGCGGCAACTTCTGGACTTTCACCCTTCAAGTCGATCAGCGATGCCTCTGGCAGGCTGAAGTTCTCATCCACCCAATCGGAGAAGACGTAGGCCAGAGTGCCGGCGGCCAGCGCCGCGTCACGATCCTTGGCGGTCATCGACGTAAGGCTGCGGAAGCTCGCTGCATCACTGACTATTTCATCAACGTCAGGCGCGCAGAAAAAGGCAGGAGGAAAGTTCAGAATTTGAGCGATCCGCTCCAGAGCCTCAGGAGAAGGCGATATTTCACCGCTCTCGTAGCGTAACACCGTGTGTGGCGTTACGCCCAAAACTTCTGCGAATCCCTTCTTCGTCAGCCCCCTGCGTTTCCGAGCGAGGCTGAGACGACCAGGTGTGAGCATGACCGCTTACTTCCTGCGCACGGTAATGTCGAAATCTTGTCCATCGTCTTCTGTCGGCATCTCGACAGCAATCCGTTCCCATTCGCCCGGGCGAATGATCCATATGCGCTCGCTATAGCCGATATAGAAGCCGCCGCGAAATTCGATGGGGCGAGAGAGCTCTGCCCGGACGTCTTTCCCGTTGTCGAACACACACAGCTGCCAGAGATCATATATGTCGCGCCTGACCTCTCGCGGATTGTCTCGACGGAAGAGATCAAGCTGGTTGTTCAGATCGGTAATCTTCTCCGCCATCGGTCCCTTTTCGGTCCGGTTGCGGGGAGAGCGCAGCGGATCGCACACGCCTTTGTCGGCGTTCATGACGGTTACCTTGCGGCGGAAGTCGTGATTCACGATAAGCTCGACGCCACTTTCATCCAAGGCATTCCAGCCTTCCCGGCAAAACATCTGACGCATGCGCGTGATCCCGGCGTCCCAGGCGAAGAAACCGGCAGAAGCCTTGGGATTGTGCGCAGTGCAAGAGCCGCGGGCAGCGACCATCGCCTTGACGATATCGACCCATTGCGAACGATTGGAATTGAAATACTGCGAGAGTCGACGATCGCAATCGCGAGCTTCCTGATAGATCACCGCAGCCATGCCGAATCTCCGCGTAACTTTTTGCCGCCTCGTTTGTGAAGGAAAAAAGTTACGTGGTCAAGCGCCAGTCTTCCAACGTAACTTTGTCGTCAATCATATGCAAAATCCCTATTATTCCGTTTGTTTTTGCGTATGATTGACGGATGCGATCTCTGGACGATTACATCGAAGAAAAGCTCATAAGTGGGTACTCTACGTTCACCCGCGAAGAGGCCTTGGCTGAACTGCCTCTTAGCTCGGACGCCTTCACCGCAGCATTGACACGGCAAATTTCCAAAAAGAAATTAGCCAACCCGAGGCATGGATTTTACATCATCCTGCGGCCCGAGGACAGGATTGCTGGCGCTCCGGATCCAGCGCGCTGGATCGACCCGTTGATGAAATATCTGGGCCTCGACTACCGGATATCGCTATTACGCGCGGCCGCGATGCACGGCTCGTCGCACCAGGCCGCGATGGTGTTTCAGGTTGTCGTCCCGCAGCAGTTCCGTTCAATCGTAATCGGGCGCCACCGCATCCAGTTCATCTATTTGGCACCTGGCATCTTTAGAGAGACCAATCGAAAGGAATGGCTGGCGTCCCTGAAGACGGATGCCGGGTTTGCTCAAGCAGCAGGCGTGGAGCTAACGCTTCTGGACTGCATCCGTTATTTCAAGCGTGCCACCGGCATCAATGGAGTGGCGCAAATAGCGAAGGACATCGGCGACCGAGCCAATCCAAAGAGATTAGCAGTAATCGCGCAGCACTTTGAAAATACGTCAGTCCGACGTCTCGGCTATTTGCTCGATCTGTCGAACCACAAAAAGCAGGCAGATGCGTTACAACCATTCGCGCAGCAAACCGACAAGTATACGTCGCTCGACCCATCAGTGAGGCCCCTGATCGAGGGACTTTCCTTCTCCGAAACAAAAGATGAGCGGTGGCGTCTCGACATCAATGAAACCGTGGAGATCGACTTTTGATCCCGAACGCGCATCTAACAGCCTGGGCTACGCAGGCACCATGGCCGGATTCTCGCCAGATCGAACAAGATCTCATTATTTCGCGCGCGCTCTGTGACCTTTTTTCGGCACCGAAGCTCCAAGGCAAGATCGCCTTCCGAGGTGGAACGGCAATCAACAAACTGCTTTTTAAGCGGCCCTTGCGCTATTCAGAAGATATCGACTTGGTTCAGATCACGGCCGAACCGATTGGGCCTACGATCGATGCAATCCGCGACGCCCTTTCATGGTTGGGGAAGTTCAAAAGAGAGCAGGCGGGTCATTCTACGCACCTCATCTTCCGCTTCGCACCGGAGGCGGAGCCTGAAACCTCGCTCAAGCTGAAGGTGGAGATCAATACACGTGAGCACAAATCGTTGTTTGGGACTCGCGCGTACCCGTTCAAGGTAGAAAATGAGTGGTTCGTCGGCACCGCGGATATCGTGTCCTATGACAAGGAGGAGTTGTTTGGCACAAAGCTCAGGGCCCTCCTGCAGCGGCGAAAGAACCGCGATCTCTTTGATCTACATGAAGGCTGGCGCGAGCTTTCTCTCGACGCTGGACGGCTCGTGGCTGCTTTCGAGCACTACCTTTCGCTCGAGGAGAATGTAATCACGCGCGCGAACGCTGAGCAACGAATGCTTGAAAAGCTGACGAAAAGCCTGACGGAGGACATCGCGCCCTTGCTTCCCCCAGGAGTGGAGTTCACGGACGACGACGCCATTCATGCATTCGGCGTGATTTGGAACGATGTCCTCCCCCTGCTTAAGGGTGATCCATGGAAGTCGTCGGAGAAGGCAATAGAGCAACTTCGAGCGAAGAAATTCCCCAAGCTTCTGCTGTAGTCGACAGTTAGCCTAAAACATTGAAATAATTATGCTGAGCGCCGTCATCGCGCCGCTTGACGAGCGGGTCGACGGTTCGACTCCTCTCAAGGCGTAAGCCGCCGCTCTCGCTTCGAGATCCTATCTGTGGCCTCTTTCTATGCGAAGTCGTCGAAGTCGATCGGTACCGAAAATCCGACCTTGACACGATCCATGACGACCATGGTCTTGAACCCCTTGATATCAGGATTCTCATAAAAGAACTTGCGGGTGAAACCCTCGTAGTCTTCCATGCTGCGCGCGGTGACGATCAGAACGAAATCCGAATCCCCGGTCACGTAGTAGCCGTTCATTACTTCCGGCGTTTGCCGGATCGACTGTTTGAAGCGGTCGACGATATCCGCACGTTCACGCTCAAGGGAGACCAGGACGAGCATCGCAATCGGCCTCCCGATCGCCTTCGGCTTGACTATCGAGACATCCGCCTCAATTACCCCTTCGTCTCTCAGCCTTTTGATCCGTCTCTGAACGGCGGTTGCGGAGAGTCCTACCAACTTCCCCAACTCTTCGGTGCTGTCGCGATTATGCGATTGGAGGATGTTGAGAAGGCGGGCATCAAGGCGATCAAGCTGCATCGGGTTCCCGCAGGATTTCAATAATTTAACGTCGAAGAAAGCAGGATTTCTGCGCTAAGGCAAGGTAAGTTGCTGGAAAAACCTGCTGCACCGCACATAAGCTCCTCGTAAGCAACGGAACGAAACGAGAGGCAAGATGTTGAGCATCGCATTGACAGCACGTCACGCGTTGAACCATTTGGGCGATAAGGCTTTGCTTCGCGACAAATCGTATATCGCTGGTTCGTGGCTGGGCGCTTCGACAACGACCGCGGTGTTTGACCCTGCTAACAGCGAGGAAATCGCGAAGGTTGCCGATTGCGATGCCAATCTGCTCGTTCAGGCAATTGAATCAGCCGAACGGGCCTTTGGCAGCTGGCGTGGCTTGCTGGCACGGGAACGTGGGAAGCTGCTGATCAGATGGGCTGAACTTATCGGCGAGCATGTTCAGGACCTCGCTGCAATCCTCACTGCCGAACAGGGCAAGCCGGTTGCCGAATCCGAGGCGGAAATTCTTTACGGCATAGGTTTCATCGAATGGTTTGCCGCGGAGGGCGAGCGTGCCTATGGCGAGACGATCCCTGCACACAAGCCGTCAAGCCGCCTTTTCGTGTCCATGCAGCCGGTCGGCGTCAGCGCGGCCGTGACACCCTGGAACTTCCCAAGCGCGATGATCGCCCGCAAGGCTGCCGCGGCGCTAGCGGCCGGCTGCCCGATCATTGTAAAGCCGGCAGTCGAGACGCCGCTTTCGGCGCTGGCGTTAGCCGAGCTCGCACATCGTGCAGGTTTCCCGCCCGGCGTATTCCAGGTCGTCACCGGCGATGCGGTGCTTCTGACTGAGGGACTTCTTTCCGACGAGCGGGTGCGCGCATTCAGCTTTACCGGCTCGACCGAAGTCGGCCGTCTCCTGCTCGGCAAGGCGGCGCAGTCGGTCAAGAAGGTATCCATGGAACTGGGCGGCCATGCACCTTTCATCGTTTTCGATGACTCGGACCTCGATGAGGCCGTCGAGGGCTGTATCGCTGCGAAATTCACGACATCGGGTCAAGACTGCCTGGCCGCCAACAGGATTTATGTCCAGGGCAGCCTGCATGATGCGTTCGTCGAACGCCTGCGGGCCCGGATCGGCGGTCTCCAGGTTGGACCAGGTTTCCAGCCAAGGGTCGACATCGGCCCGATGACCAAGGCATCTGTCGTCGCGAAATGCCGCTCGCATATAATCGATGCGATCGAGAAGGGCGCGAGGGTTCTCGTCGGTGAAATACCTGATCCGAAAGTTGGCAACTTCGTTGCGCCAACGCTGCTTGTCGATGTCACCTCCGACATGCTGATTGCATCCGAGGAGACCTTCGGTCCCGTCGCACCCGTGCTGCGGTTCGATACCGAAGACGAGGTGAGGGCTGCGGCAAATGCCAGCGAAATGGGGCTCGCGGCCTACGTCTACACCAGCGACCTCAAGCGCGCCATGCGCCTCTCGGAAGCCCTCGAATACGGGATGGTCGGCGTCAATACGGCCTCTTTCACCGGCGGCCCCATTCCGTTCGGTGGCTGGAAGCAATCAGGGCTGGGCCGCGAGGGCTCGCGCCACGGCCTGCAGGAATTTATGGAACTGAAATACGTCTGCTTTGGCGGCCTGGCCGCGTGAGGAAATGAACATGACTGATATCGCTGAAATCGCCGAGATGGACCGTAGGACAGTCCTGCATCCCTTCACCTACCTGAAGGATTATGCGCAGGGCGATGCCGATCCTACCATCATGGAGACGGGCAAGGGCGTCCGCATCCAGGATGCCACTGGTCGCGAATATATCGACGGTTTTGCCGGGCTGTATTGCGTGAACATCGGCTACGGTCGGACGGAAGTGGCCGAGGCGATTGCCCGCCAGGCTTACAAGCTGGCCTACTACCATTCCTATGCCGCCCATACGACTGAAGAGCTGGCAAGATTGTCGGATCGTCTCGTCAGGATGGCGCCGGGCAACATGTCCAAGGTCTTCTACGGCCTTTCCGGTTCGGATGCCAACGAAACGCAGGCGAAGATCGTTTGGTATTACAACAATCTGCGCGGCAAGCCGCGCAAGAAGAAGATTATCGCCCGTGAGCGCGGCTATCATGGTTGCTCGGTGGTCGCAGGTTCCATGACGGGCCTCAGCTTCTACCATGACCACATGGACCTGCCGGTTTCCGGGATTTTGCGCACCGGCGTACCGCACTTCTATCGCGGCGCCCATCCAGGAGAGACCGAGGAGGCGTTCTCGCAGCGGCGTGCCGATGAGCTCGAGGCGCTGATTATTGCGGAAGGTCCAGATACGGTCGGCGCGTTTATCGCAGAGCCCGTGCTTGGAACCGGCGGCATCACGCCCCCGCCGGCGGGATACTGGCCAAAGATCCAGGCCGTTCTGCAGAAATACGATGTGTTGCTCATCGCCGACGAAGTGATCTGTGGCTTCGGACGCACGGGCGCCATGTTCGGTTCTGACCTTTACGGTATGGAACCCGATCTGGTGACGGTCGCCAAAGGACTGACCTCGGCCTATGTTCCCTTGTCCGCCTCGATCGTATCGCAGAAAGTCTACGAGGTCATGGAAGAGGCCACACCGCGTGTGGGCTCGTTCTCCCATGGTTATACCTATTCCGGTCATCCAATTGGTGCTGCCGCAGCTAACGCCGTGCTTGATATTGTCGAGCGCGAGGACTTGGCCGGCCAGTCGGCAAAGAAGGGCGCCTACCTGATGAAGCGCCTGAAGGCCGCTTTCGAGCAGAATCCGATCGTCGGCGAAGTGCGCGGCGTCGGCATGCTGGCGGCGGTCGAATTCGTCGCCGATCGTGGCAGCAAGGCGGCGTTTGATCCGGCCCTGAAGGTTGGCGCGCGGATTTCGCAAGCTGCTCGCAACCGCAATCTCATCGCTCGCGCCATGCCACATGGCGATATTCTTGGCTTCGCGCCTCCGCTCGTCATGACCGAGGGGGAAATCGATGAGATGGTTGCCATTGCCAAGGCCTCTGTCGACGAGGTTCTGAAGGAACTCGACAGTCAGGGCGCCGTGAAGAGCTGATGGATGATCGCCCGATTGGAGAGCCAGCGCGCATGAAGGAAGTTCTGAAGGTCCACGATCTCGTCAAGTCGTTCGGTACGACGCGGGTGCTCGATGGCGTCAGCTTCCGCATGCGGCAGGGGGAGGTCATCTCCCTCATCGGCTCCTCCGGTTGCGGCAAGAGCACGGCGCTTCGCTGTGTTAATTTCCTGGAGACACCAACATCGGGGCAGATCGAGGTCCGGGGAGACGCCGTTTCTGTCAATTCCGGCACGAAGGGCGAGAGCATCGTCGTCAACGCCGCGAATATCACGCAGTTTCGACGGCAGATCGGCATGGTGTTCCAGAACTTCAATCTCTGGCCACACCGTACCGTGCTCGGCAATGTCACGGAAGCGCTGGTCTATGTGCTAAAGCTAGGGAAAAAGGACGCAGGCGACGTTGCACTGTCGTCCCTTGCCAAGGTCGGCATGGCCGATTTCCGGGATCGCTATCCGCACCAGCTGTCGGGTGGACAACAACAGCGCGTGGCCATCGCCCGTGTCCTGGCGATGCGACCCAAGTTGATGCTGTTTGACGAGCCGACATCGGCGCTCGACCCGGAACTGGTGGGCGAGGTGCTGAAAGTCATAAAAACACTGGCCGAGGAGGGAGCGACCATTCTCCTCGTCACTCATGAGATGCGGTTCGCACGGGATGTGTCGAATCGCATGCTATTCCTGCAAAAGGGGCGCCTTGAGCAGGACGATACGCCGGAGGAACTGTTTCGCAATCCCGCTTCGCAAGCGGTCAGACAGTTTCTCTCCAGCGTCATGCCGGCTCATGCCTGAGGGCAGGCCACCACAAGAACCATAAAAGGGGTAACATAATGATCAGCAGCAAGTTTATAAAAACCGCACTCGCATCAAGCCTCCTCCTGGCGGCAGCAACAACCATGGCGTCGGCCGAAGAAGGCGTATTGCGCATCGGGACGGAGGGCGACGCGCCGAAGTTTAGCATGGCCGATGCCACTGGCAACGTAATGGGTTTCGACGCCGACATCGCCAACGGCATTTGCGCCGAGCTTAAGGTCAAGTGCAAATTCGTTGTCCAGACATTTAGCTCGCTTGTTCCGTCGATGGACAGCGATCGTTTCGACGTCATCATTTCGGGCCTCGGCATCACGGCAGAGCGCGCCAAGAAGATCGATTACTCTATCCCCTATGCCACCACTCCGCAGTATTTTGTCGTCGCGAAGGATTCGCCTCTCGCCAAGCTGAAGACTTTGGCGGAGATCGAAAAGGCGCTTGCTGGCAAGAGCGTTGGCGTCGCCACGGGCACGACCTACGCGAAGTTCGTTCAGAAGAATGTGCCTTCCGCCGATCTTAAGACCTATGACGCCGTGACCCAACAGCTAGCCGATCTTGCGAGCGGTCGTATAGACGCAGCTTACGGCGATTCGCCGACCTGGTTGGATTTTCTTTCTACTCCTGACGGCGCGAACTTCACCAAGATCGACGTGAAGGTCATGGCGACGGACGACCCGGACACGCTCGGCAAAGGCATGGGCGTCGGCACGAAAAAGGGCAACACAGAGCTGCAGGCCAAGGTCGATGCCGCGCTTTGCAAGATGATCAATGACGGTAAGGTCAAGGAATCATCGATGAAGTGGTTCCAGGACGATTATACCATCCCTTGCAAGAAGTGATCCTTGGACAAGGCGACCTGCCTCGGCACTCTGCGGGGCAGGTCAACGGGATGGTGCCTATGCTGAATGATTTCTGGGTATTGATGGTGGAGCGCGGCTGGGCGCTGGCGCTGCTGCAGGGCAGTGTCGTCACAGTTGCGATCGGCCTGCTTGGCATGTCGCTGGGTTTTATTGCTGCGACGCCACTTGCCGTGCTGCGCTGGCAAAAGATTGCCGGCGTGTCGCAGTTCGTTGACGCCTACAGCATCGCGATCCGTGGCGTGCCGGGGTTGCTGGTGATCTATTTGCTGTTTTTTGGGTCGATCGACTGGATTCGGTCCATCACGACTGTATTCGGTTTTAAGGACAGTGCCGAGAATGCCTATCCTTTCATCATCGGCGTCTTGGCGATTGCGGCCATTTCTTGCGCCTATTCGATTGAAGTCATCAGGGGAGCGTTGGACGCTGTACCCAGAGGCGTCATTGAGGCTTCGAAATCGCTGGCCCTGCCGGGCAAGGTGACGTTCTTCAAGATCGTGATGCCGCTTGCGTTGAGACTTGCGCTTGGGGGCATCAACAACGTCTGGCAGATGACGATCAAGGACACCTCGCTCATATCGGTCGTCGGTTTGCAGGAACTCATGCGCACGGCAGCGATTGCGGCAGGCATCACCCGTTCTCCGTTGTTCTTCTATTGTATCGCTGCGGCAATGTTCTTCTGTATGACCGCAGTGAGCCAGTCACTGTTCTCCGCGGCCGAGCGCTCCCTTAATCGTGGTTTCGGGGGGCGCTGACCATGGATTTCAGCATCATAACCTATGCGGTGCCATTCCTCCTCACCGGCACCAAGGTCACCCTGTTGATCGCAGTGTTTGGTGTCGGAATAGGCTTGCCGTTCGGGGTTCTCGTCGGTCTCGGGCGCGGCGCAAGGAACAAACCGCTTCGCCGGATCTGCGATATCTACTGCGCGATTTTTCGCGGCACCCCCATGCTGGTTCAGGTCTTCATCATCTATTACGGGCTCGCCCAGGTGAGCTTCATTCGGCATAACCCGGTCCTCTGGTGGATGATCGGCAATGGCCTCAACGCGGCGATCCTCGCCGTGGTGCTCAATACTGGCGCCTACACCGCAGAGATTTTCCGGACCGCCTTCCTCTCCCTGCCGAAGGGCCTCATCGAGGCGGCGGAAGCCTGCGGCATGTCGCCCTGGCATGTATTCGCCCGGATCAAGTTCCCTCTGGCGCTTCGGCAGGCTCTTCCATCCTACAGCAGTGAAGTGGCCATCATCGTCAAGGAATCGAGCCTCGCGTCGACCATCACCGTCCTTGAGATAACCGGCTATGCCAAGCGGCTGATGAGCGAGACCTTCGCAATCATGGAGATCTTCGTCATCACCGCCGCCTTCTACCTCGCTCTCAACGTTGTCGCGTTGACGTCCTTGAAACTTCTCGAACGGCGCCTGTCGTTCACACGGTAACATCTCTTCAGAAAGGTTCATCATGTCCAAGCTTACCTTTATCGATCAGAACAACCTGCCCGAGCCGCGCAAGGGACAACCACTGCCGGAGCGGCTTCTTGAAGGGGATCCGCGCTTTCTCTCCTGGGATATTGCCAAGACCGAGGACGGTCAGGTGTCCTGCGGCCTATGGGAAGCAACCCCGGGCGCTTATCGTTCGATCAAGGGCACGGTCTTTGAGTTCTGCTATATCCTGTCGGGTGTTTCCGAGCTGACTGAAGAGGGCGGCGAAACCCGCCGTATCACCGCCGGTGATTCGTTCGTCATGCACCCCGGTTTCGAGGGTGTGTGGAAGGTCATCGAGACCACCCGCAAGATCTGGGTCGAGCGCAGCTGATCCACGCTGCATCACCTACCTTCAACATCGACACGGTGCCTTCCTATGCCTCCATCCGCTCAAACATCGGTTCAATCGACACCCTATTGGTGGGATGACTGTGACTTCCCGTCCTTGCCGGTTAAGCCGGTCGGCCCGAACTGCGACGTTGTTATCGTCGGCGGCGGATATACAGGACTTTCAGCGGCGATCGAGCTTGCGCGCGCCGGCCGGCACGTGCAGCTCTTCGACCGGCAGCCCCTCGGCAAGGCTGCCTCCAGCCGCAATGGCGGCATGGCCAGCGGCAGTATCCGGCCAGGGCGCAAGGAACTGATTAAGCGTTTCGGCGAAGAGCGCGCCAATGGCATTCTCCTCGAAGGCAAAGCCGCGCGCGAGGATCTCTGGCGCTTCATGGAGGAGGAGAAGCTCGATTGCGACTTCTTCCTCTCTGGCCTCTTCGATGGCGCGATGACGCCGGAGGAAGCAAGCGACCTTCGGCGTAATGCCGATCTCCTTCATCGAAAGCTTGGCATTGAGGCTTTCCCGGTGGAGAGGGGGGATGTTCGAAAGTACATTGGCACGGATCTTTATATCGGCGGCCTGGTGAGGAAAGATATCGGCGGCCTGCAGCCGGCAAAGCTGCTGGCCGGGATGATCCGGATGACGGCATCCACCGATGCCGTCATCCACGAAAATACCGCGGTGCTCGGCTCGAACGAGGAGGCCGGTGGCGTCAGGGTCCGAACCGAGCGGGGCGAAGTCTTCGCGAAGAAGCTTCTCGTCTGCACCGACGGATCCACCGATGGCTTCGACCCGTGGCTGCGCCGCCGCCTGGTGCCGGTGCGCAGCCGGATCATCGCCACAGAGCCGCTTGGCAAGGAGGTTATGGATCGCCTCATGCCGGCGCGCATGATGTATGGTGACATGCGTAAACTCAGCTACTACTACCGGCCCTCACCGGACGGCTCGCGCATCCTTTTTGGCGGGCGGGATGGTACGACAGAGGGCGATCCGAGCGCACCGACAGTCCATCTGCAGGCGGAACTTGCCAGGCTCTTTCCCGAGCTCGCAGGCGTGGGCCTCACCCACAGCTGGTTCGGCTATGTTGCCATGCACCGCGACATGGTTCCGCGGATATTCTCGACGGGAAACACAATCTATGCCACGGGCTATTGCGGCTCGGGCGTCGTCTGGGCTCGTTGGCTTGGTAAAAAGGCGGCATTCAAGGTCCTTGGCGACAAGGAGCAGGCGCGCAGCGCGTTCGATTTCGACCCGGCGCCGAAGGCGATCCCCTTCTACAGCGGTCGCCCCTGGTTCATTCCCATGGTCTATTCCATGTATGAGCGCCACGACAATAAGACGCTGCGGCGCATTAAAGAGCGGTGAGGCAAGACATGGTCTTCCTGTTTCTCTGCGATGCCGAGCGCGGCGCCGTTTTCGCAAGCGCGTTTGCCGAACATCTTCCCGATGTTCAATATTCCATGGATGCAGGATCGGTCGACCCGTCCGACGTTCGTTTCATCATGACATGGGCCGCGCCGCCGGATCTTCAGCGCTACGCCAATTTGCAGGCGGTGTTTTGCATCGGCGCCGGTATCGACCAGTTCGCGGGCATCCCGATGCCACCGGGCGTGCGTTTGGTCCGAATGATCGATGAAAGCATCACACGGATGGTGGTGGAATATGTCGTGATGGCGGTTTTGTCCCTTCATCGCAATCTTCATCGCTATATCGACCACCAGCGTCGCCACGCCTGGATGGAAATCACGCCGCAGGTACAGGCTGCGCAACGCCGGGTTTCCGTCCTGGGGCTCGGCGTGCTGGGCCAGGCTGCTCTGCAGCAGCTGCAATCCTTCGCGTTCGACCTTGCGGGTTGGAGCCGCTCGCAACGATCCATCGACGGCGTGGCGTGTTATTCTGGAACCGAGGGTCTTGGCCGGATGCTGGCGCGCACGGACATACTGGTGTGCCTTTTGCCGCTGAACACCGAAACGAACGGCATCATGAATGCAGATTTTTTTGCGGCTCTGCCGGCGGGAGCCTGCCTTGTCCATGCCGGCCGGGGACGCCAGCTGGATGCGGATGCTTTAATAGCCGCGCTCGACGCCGGGCAATTATCCGGTGCGTTTCTTGACGTCACCACCCCCGAGCCGCTCCCGGCCGACCACCCCCTCTGGGCCCATCCGCTTGTGGTCATCACACCGCATGTCGCGGCGGTGACCCAGGCCGACAGTGCTGCCCTGACCACCGTCGACAATGTGAAGCGGCTGCTTGCCGGCCGCGACTTGCCAGGGGTTGTCGATCCCGCTGAATTGTCCGAGCTGATCCCGCAAAATCTTTAGAAAAAAGGCGAACCATGACCGATCCCGCACAGCTTTCTTCGTTCCGAACGATCGATGTCGCTTCGTTACCAACGGGACTCTTCATCGACGGCGGGTGGCGGGACGGTAGGGAGGGTAAATCTGTCGAAGTCATCGATCCTTCCAGCGGAATGACGATTGTCTCTGTGGCCGATGCGATGGTTGAGGACGCCATGGAAGCGGTTGATGCCGCAGCCCGAGCCGGCAGCGGGTGGGCGACGACATCTCCGCGAAAGCGCTCCGAGATCCTGCGCCGTTGCTTCGAGCTGATGATCGAAAAGCGGGACATGCTGGCCGAACTGATCAGTCTTGAAAACGGCAAGACGATTGGTGATGCGCAAGGCGAGGTGACCTATGCGGCAGAATTCTTCCGCTGGTTCGCCGAGGAGGCCGTTCGTCTGAATGGGGAAATTTCCACCGCGCCGGGCGGGACCAACAAAATGATCGTCCAGCATCAGCCGATCGGCATTGCCGTGCTCGTGACGCCCTGGAATTTCCCGGCCGCGATGGCGACACGCAAGATCGCGCCGGCGCTCGCCGCCGGCTGCACCTGTGTACTGAAGCCAGCCACGGAGACGCCACTGACCGCGCTGGTGCTTGCAGATCTTTACAGCGAAGCCGGCGTGCCTGACGGCGTGATCAACGTCATCACGTCGAGCCAATCGGGCCCGGTGGTCAAAGCGATGCTGAACGACCCTCGCGTGCGAAAGCTCTCCTTCACCGGCTCGACCCAAGTAGGCCGCATCCTTCTGCGGGAAGCAGCCGAGACAGTCATATCGTGTTCGATGGAACTTGGCGGCAATGCACCCTTTATCGTTTTCGACGATGCCGATCTTGACGCTGCAATCGAAGGCGCCATGGTCGCAAAGATGCGCAACGGCGGCGAAGCCTGCACGGCCGCTAACCGGTTTTACGTCCAGGCGAACATTGCCGATGCGTTTTCAGCCCGGCTTTCACAGCGTATGGGTTCGCTGATCGTTGCTGCTGGCTACGACAAAAGCGCGCAATGCGGTCCGATGATCAATCAGCGCGCAGTGGAGCGTCTGTCGGGATTGGTCGAGGATGCCAAGGCGAGAGGCGCGAAGGTGATTGCCGGCGGCAACCGCATGGAGGGTAGCGGCTTCTTTTTCGCGCCCACCGTGCTGACCGATGTTCCCGCAGGCTCGCAAATTCTGTCACAGGAGATTTTTGGACCCGTCGTCGCGATCTCGCGGTTTCACACCGAAGATGAGGTCGTTGAATTGGCCAACGGCACGGAATATGGCCTGGTCTCCTATGTCTATACACAGGATCTCGCACGCGGTCTGCGCGTCTCGGAGCGCATGGACAGCGGCATGGTCGGGCTCAATCGCGGCCTGGTCTCGGATCCGGCAGCCCCTTTCGGCGGAACGAAGCAGAGCGGCTTGGGGCGTGAAGGCGCGCACCATGGCGTTCTCGAGTTTTGCGAAACCAAGTATATAGCGGTGAGCTGGTGACGGGCAGGGCATTCGCACATTCGGTGGGCAGCGGCACGACCGCTGGACCCGGCAGCTTCGCGACAAGGGCTGATGGGGGAGGATTTGGTATTCGCCGACGTCCATGCTTCTCACGGTCACGACAGAACAGGCATGGCGCCAAAAGCGCTCAGGTGAACGCATCATGATGAACCTGCAAACGATTGAAGAAGCACGCGAGCGCATCGCACCCCATATTCGCAACACCCCGCTCGTCATCTCGCCCACTCTCTCCACGCTGGTCGGGGCTGAGGTTGGACTCAAGCTGGAGCACCGTCAACTGACCGGAAGCTTCAAGTTTCGCGGGGCTACCAATGCGGTTCGTCAGCTGAGCCAGGCGGAACGGGATCGCGGTGTGATTGCGGCGTCCACCGGCAATCACGGACGGGCGCTGTCTTATGCGGCGCAAGCGCTTGGCGCTCGCGCGACGATCTGCATGTCGCGCCTCGTCCCTGAAAACAAGGTATCGGAAATCCGCCGGCTTGGCGCCTGCGTGCGGATTATCGGCTTGTCCCAGGATGATGCGCAGGAAGAGGTGGATCGGCTGGTGGCGAAAGAGGGCCTTAGCATGATCCCGCCTTTCGATCATCCCTGGACCATTGCGGGACAGGGCACCCTCGGTCTCGAAATCGTCGAGGCGATGCCGGATGTTGCCGCGGTTCTTGTTCCCCTGTCCGGTGGAGGTTTGGCAGCCGGCGTGGCTGCGGCTGTCAAGGCCCTGCGGCCGAAGACCAAGGTCATCGGCATCAGCATGGAGCGGGGGGCCGCGATGAAGGCCAGCATCGACGCGGGAAAGCCGGTACAGGTCGTGGAACACCGCAGCTTTGCAGATTTGCTCGGTGGTGGCATCGGGTTGGCGAATGCCTGGAGCTTCCCCATGTGCCGTGCCCTTCTCGACGATATCGTTCTCGTCAGCGAGCGCGAAATCGCGGCCGGCATATGCCATGCCTATGAGCATGAGCGCGAACTCATTGAGGGTGCAGCCGCTGTGGGCATTGCCGCGCTCCTGTCCGGCAAGCTCACCCATCTGAACGGTCCGATCGTTGCGATTCTTTCGGGCTCAAATATCGACATGGCGTTGCACAGGAACGTGGTCAACGGTCTCAATGCAATTGATGAGGAAAGATGATGCCGGCAATTAGGATATTGACCGAGACGGAGCTGAGGACGATCGTCCCGCTCGACAAGGATGCCGTGGATTTCGTTGAGAACGCCTTCCGTGCGCTGGCCAGGGAAAACGCGGTGCGCATGCCGCCCATTCTGCGTCTCGACGTGCCGGACAGCCGCGGCGAAGTCGATGTGAAGACCGCCTATATCCAAGGCGTTCCCGGTTTCGCGATCAAGGTCAGCCCCGGTTTCTTCGACAATCCGGAAATTGGGCTTCGCAGCACCAACGGGCTCATGGTCCTGCTCTCCAGCAAGACCGGCCTGGTGCAGGCGCTCCTGCTGGACAATGGCTACCTGACCGATGTTCGTACAGCAGCCGCGGGGGCCGTTGCGGCACGGCATCTAGCGCGCGAAGACGCCTCGATCGCAACCGTCTTCGGGGCCGGGGTTCAGGCAAGGCTGCAGCTTGAAGCGCTTCTCCTGGTAAGGCCCATCCGGGAGATCCGCGTCTGGGCACGGGATCATTCGAAGGCCCAAGCCCTGGTCGATCAGTTCTGGCTTACGCATAAGCTGTCAATCGCCGCGTTAGATGACCCACGGCAAGCGATGGCCGGAGCTCATGTCATCGTCACGACGACACCGGCGGATCGGCCGATCGTCGATGGCTCCTGGCTTGAGCCCGGGCAGCACCTGACCGCGATGGGTTCCGATGCCGAACACAAGAACGAAATCGACCCGGCGGCGATCAAACGTGCCGATGTATACGTTGCGGACAGTCTGCAACAGACGCGTAGGTTGGGCGAACTCCACCACGCGATCGAGGCGGGCCTCATCACGGGCGATCAGGATCTTCCGGAGCTCGGCCAAATCATCACGAGTGCCAAAGCGGGGCGTAAAAACATATCCGATATCACGATTGCCGATCTGACGGGAACAGGCGTTCAGGACACGGCAATCGCCACGCTGGCATTCACGCGAACCGAAGCCTGCGCCGCTGGAACGGTTTTCGAGGCTTGATGGCAAGCGCTTGGAGACCAAAGTTGACTTATTGGCGATCAATTCATGCGAGCCGCCCCACAAGCCCTGCAATGGGTCGCTTTACCGTCACGGCAGTGCCCCCCGCGCAGATTCATCGAGCTAAATAGTTTGAAACGCTCGTAAAACGCGCCTTAGCATAAGTTCATTTAGCGGGCGGGCGGTTCGTACCCCTTCAAGGCGGAAGGCAGTCGGGCGCCGCTGCACCAAACACACGCTGAACTGACAGGTTTCCGGGTCATCCGGCCCGTGCCAGGCGCCTCGTGCGTAATGCAAGGCCGGAATTATTTCCGCCTCCGGGACGAGATGATGCATAGCGCGCAAGGGCCGGCACCAGTTCAGAGGGGGAGAATGCCGCGGCGCAATAGCGGTCGGGCCGAATGAGAAGGATCTGATCGCGATGTGTGAGCAGAGGCCTGCCCTCCATCTTGCTCGACGGGGCGATGTGCCACACGCTGTCATCCGCGAGAATGGCGTTTGACCATAGAAGCACCTGCGCGAGCGGCAGTCCAAGGAAGGTCGGTTCCCTTAGCTCTCCCATGGCCGCCGCCGCTTCGGCACTTTGCCCGATCAGCGCGAAGCCGGGGCCAAGGAGCCTATCCAGTTTCTCTGTTGCAGCTCCCCGGGTGATCTCGGGCTGCGGGATCATCTCTCCCACAAGCGATGCTTCGTAAAGCTGGTCATGGAGGTCGAGATAGACGCCATCGGGGTGTTTCGGCTTCGGCTTGAAGCGCATGTTGATCAGATAGTCCCGTATAGCGGGAAAGGGTTCGAGATGCCTGAGCAGATGGTCCCTGAACCGGATATCGTCTTCGCCGATCGGCATCACGAAATTGCCCATCGATACGGCAAGCTGGATCATGTCCCATGCCGGCAGACGCCGTTCGCTCTCGTAGCTGTCGAGAATGGCATCCTCGGCGCCACCCTTCAGATGGGCCGCGATTTTCCATGCGACATTGTGAGCATCGCGAAGCCCGGCATTCATCCCCTGGCCAGCAAAGGGCGGCGTCAGATGGGCGGCGTCGCCGAGAACCACAATGCGCTCGTGTCGGAACCTTTCCGCGATACGCGCATGAAAGGTGTAGACCGTTTTGCGCAGGATATCGGCTTCGTCATAAGGCCGGAAAGGCTTCAGCAACGCATTGAGGAAACTGGATTCCAGGACCTCATGGCGCGTTTCCCCCGGCAGAAGCATGAACTCGTATCGGCGGCCGCCGTCGGGCGCGGGCACGCTGACAGCAGGCCGCAGATTGCTGCAGAAGAACTTGGAGAACCGGGACTGGTCCGGGTCGTTGCGCATATCGAGCACAATCCAGTCCTGATTGTAGGTATTGCCCCGCATGGCGATGCCGAGCCGCTCCCGGGTCGGGCTTCTGCCACCGTCGCAAGCTGCGGCCCAATCCGCGACGATCTCCTCTTCCGTGCCGTCCCCGCTGACAACCCTCACATGCGCCTTGTCGTTTTGGCAGATGATGTCGACTACGTTGGCTGAATAGAAAAGCCGGTCCGGATTGCGGTCGGTCACGGAATTTCGCAGCGCTGCTTCGAGTTCGGGTTGATAGATGTAATGGCGCTTCGCAAAGCCATAGGTCCGCGGGCCTGCGCCGGTCTCGGCGAAGCAGCCGCCGCGGTCTGTGTAGTAGCGCGAGCCCACGGCCTCCACCGTCTTCGCCACGTAGGATTTGTCGAGGCCGAAGACCTGAAGGGTGCGGGCGCCTTCGTCATCCAGCACGATGGCGCGCGGCAGTTCCAGAGGCGCGGGTTCACGATCGAGGATGATGAAATTGACACCGTAGGTCGCCAGAAGATTGGCGAGGGTCAGTCCTGTGGGACCCGCGCCTATGATGATGACTGGTACTTCGCGTGGAAACCGCGCCATGTCTTGTCTCCGCAAAAATGCCTTCAATTCAGCCCCGAATGAACGGCTGCTACGCTCTGTCCTTCAGGACCGGTCCTGCGGCAAAAGCCGCGTCGTGGTGATTGCGATGGCCAGGGTTTCGCCGTCGGGCGACGTCAGGCGCCCTCCATGAAGCCGATGTTGCGGCCCATCTTGACAAACTGCGCCTCGCCGAAAATCCTGTCCGGTTGAGCCGGGGACAGATACGAGACCTTCATTTCCAGCGTCTGCGAAAAGATGTTAATCTGCTGGATGACGGAGGCGAGCGGCCCCATGGCCTCGTCGAGCATGGCGGCCAGAATGCTACCCTGTATCCCGCCCGCCGGATTGACGCACTGTTCTGCGGCATGACAGGCGCAACGCAATATCCGGGCTTCAGGATCGAAACGCCCCGGACGCCAGCCAAGCAAGCGTGCTGCCGGCGGCGGATCGTGGGTGGAGCCCTCGTGCTTCAGCATGTATGCTCTGCTGCTGGTGTTTTGTGGGTCGTCATGGCGCACCCATCTGTGCTTTGCCCGCCGGGAGCGGCCGCTCTGCGAGTTCATTTGCAACATCGGCATCGAGCGGTGTGGCGAAGCTCTTCAGCAGGCAAGCGAGCGTGGTGTAGAAGCCAACGGTGGCGATCAGGTCGAATATGCCTTCCGGACCCACGAGGCTGAGAAGCTGTTTCTGAACCAGAGGAGACAGCGCCTGGTCGGCGATCAGCATGTCAACCGCACTCGCCAGAAGGCGATCGTCCTCGGCCATGTCCTCCAGAGCACCAGCCATGGAAGCGATCCGGTCATCAGAAAGACCGCAGGCGCGTCCCCGGCTGACATGATGGGCCCATTCATAAGCCGAACCGAACCGGAAGCCTGCGCGCAGGATGACGATCTCGCTGAACGTCTTGCCGAGAGCCGTGTGCTTGACCACGTGGTTGCGAAGCGGCTCCCACGCCGCCAGCAGCGCGGGGTGGTGCGCCATGGTGCGATAGACATTCAAGCGACCGGCAACCGTGCCCCGCAGATGGCCGATCGATTCCGGCCAGTTCTCATCCGCAAGCGGTGCAAATGCACCGGGCCCTTCTTTCTGCATCGCCCCGCTCATCATGTGATGACGATCTGTTCGCGGGCCAGCACCGCCACAACGGACGGTCTCGACTTGAGGCGCGCGTAGTAGGCGATGCAACGCTCCGGCAGTTCGAGCTTCACCCTGTCGCAGGCCCAAAAGAGCACGTAGAAAAGCGCTGCGTCAGCAATGGTGAACCGGTCTCCAAGGGCAAACGTCTTGCCGGTCATGAGCTTGTCAACGACCTGGAAGGCGTTCCGGACAATGTCCTTGCCCCTTTCCTGAACCCAGGCTTCGTCTTCTGCGCGCGGCGTGAACTTCGATGCGCGGAAAATGCGGGAGAAGCCCTGCATATGGATGGTGCTGACGGCAAAATCCAAGATTTCCAGAGCCCGTGTCTGGTCCTCCAGACTGTCTCCCAGCAGTGCCTTTTCCGGGTTTGTTCGAGCCAGCCAGAAGGCGATGGCCGGGAATTCGGTCACAAGGGAGCCGTCATCGCGCAGGAGCGAGGGGACTTTCGATTTCGGATTGATGGCGACGTAGCTGTCGCCAAATTGTTCGCCCTCGCGGATATTGATGCGTTGTGTGTCGAAAGGGGCCCCGATCTCCTCCAGCAGTACATGGATCCCCATCGAGCAGGCGCCGGGCGCGTAATACAGTTTCATGATTGATCCTCCCGTTCATGGATATTGTCTTCGGCGACCAGCACGATTTTCCCGATGTGGCTGTTCTGCTCCATCATGTGATGGGCGCGCCACGCCTCGGTGAGCGGAAACCGCGCGGCGATATGCGGGCGGATGGCACCTTGTTTGAGAAGCGGCAGGACATCGCGGCGAAGCATGTCCGCCAGCAGGGCCTTGCTTGCCAGCGGCAGAGGCCGCAGCAGCGAGCCGGTGATCCAGATCTGGCGGGCCATGAGGTTGCGCAGCGGCACCGTGATCGCTTTGCCGTTCCCGCCGGAAAGATGCGCGATCCGTCCTCCGGGCGCCATCATCGCGAGGTCGGCGTCGATATGGGCACCTGCGGAGAGATCGAGCAAGGCGTCGATGCCGTGCCCCCCGGTTGCCGCGCGTGCTTTATCGGCAAGTGCGGGATCGTTGTAGTTCAGGGCCTCGAACGCGCCGAACCGCTTTGCCGCGGCGACCTTTTCATCCGTTCCCGCTGTCGCCAGAACGCGATAGCCGAGCGCTGATATGGCCTGCAGGGCGACATGTCCGACGCCGCTTGTCCCGCCGTGGATCAGGCCGAAGCCGTCGCGATCCAGCTTCATCAGCACGAAGAAGTTATACCATGCGGTAAAGAGGGCTTCCGGAAGCGAGGCGGCCTCGGCATCGCTCAAATTGTCCGGCGCGGGAAGAACCAGCGCCTCATCGGCAATAGCGTATTGCGCATAGCCTCCGCCCGGCACAAGCGCCATGACGCGCTCGCCGGCAAGACCAGCATCCGCACCTTCACCCAGCATGACGACCTTTCCGCAGACCTCCAGGCCGGGAACCAGGGTTCCGTCATGGGCTACACCCTGGGCGCGCTGGTTGCAGTCGTGGCGATTGACCCCTGCCGCGGCAACCTCGATCAGGACTTTGCCCGGCCTTGGGCGGGGTATCGGCTGCCGCCGGATCTGAAGGGACTCAGGTCCGCCGGCGCCGGCGATCTGAACCTCCTGGTGGAAGTCGGGCACGGTCATATAAAATCCCTTGGTCGGGCGATGGCGGCGGCGAAAATCGGATCAGCCGGCATGGGCAAGTCCCATGTCGCTGTGGGTGAGAGCCATTGACTTGCGGATCGCCGTATCGAGGACGGCCACGGGATCTCCTGTGACGGCTGTTGAGCGAAACGCCACGTGGCCGTCCGGACGCACGAGAACCGCGCCGCTCTGCGATATCTGGTACAGCGCCAGCCAGTCGGTCTCAGGTTCGAGATCCATGCCCTGGCCGACGCTGTAGGCGGTGCCGCAAACGCCGAGATGGCGCAGGATTCTCTCAAACGCCGCGATCCAGGCGAGGCCTTCGGTGCCGGTCAGAAGTGTGAAGCCGGACCCGTCAAAGAGATCGATGGAGGATATGGTTCCCGATGCTTTCCGCGCCCAGAAATGCGGTGCGCGGTGACCCGGTCTGGCGCTCGGCACATAGTGATCCACCTCCAGCGGGATCTGCCTCGTCCCGTCTGGTGTAATCAACACGGACTGATAGCCATATCCGAAGGTCTGACCGGGATAGTCGAAGTGCTCTCGCTGGGCAGGGATCGCGGCGGCGAGTTGCGCCCTGATCCGTGGCGCCTCCGCGCCAGAGAGACCGCCAGCGACCGAATTGTCTGCCTTGAGGATTCCGGAAAGACCGGCATCGGCCATCTTCTTTGCGTTGCGGGCGCTCTGCTCGACATTGAACCCGGCAACGGGTCGCCGTTCGGCGTCGTAGGTATCGAGCAGACTGTCAGGCGCGAGACCGTCGAGCACAAGTTTCAGCTTCCAGATCAGGTTGTGAACATCGGCAATGCCGGTATTCATGCCCTGGCCTCCCGTCGGCGGTAGAGGATGCGCCGCATCGCCGGCAAAGAAGGTTCTGCCAACGCGGAAATGCTCGATCAGCCGCGCCTGCATGCGCCAGGGCATAATGTTTTCGATCTTGATGTCGACGGAGGGATCGCCGATCACGGCGCGCAGGATCTCCAAGCACCGCGCCCCGGTATAGTCGTGACGGGATTTGTCGGCCGAATAGGCAAAATTGTAGGTCCAGCGATAGCGCCCGTCGAGCGAGATCAGTACCCCTGTCGTCGTTGCATTGTAGACCCACCACAGAAGGTAGGGGCGGGACTTCACCGCGTCCCAAAGGTCGGCCTTGAAATAGACGCCGATCTGCTGCCCCATCGAGCCGCCCGTCATTGGCACGCTGAGCGCGTCCCTGACGAAGCTGCGCGCGCCGTCTGCCGCGATGAGGTATCGCGCTGTGGTATTCCCTTGAGTTCCGTTTGCATCTTCCCAGGAGAGCCGCACCGTCTCGCCGTTCTGGGCAATCTCCGTAACCCGGGTTCCAAAACGAAGATCGACCAATGCCAGCTTTTCTGCCGCCTCGCGCAGGATGGGTTCAAGGACATCCTGAGGGCAGGATCTCTTCAGACTTGGGCTGATGCTGCGTTCGAGAGCATCCCGCGCCTCGTCGCCGCGTGTCTGGATGGAGCCGATTTCGGCGCCTGTGAGGCTCTCCACGAAACCGATGCCGGCATGCCGCTCGATCGGCAGGGCAGCTTCATTCACGGCATTTTCCACGTCCCAGGTGCGAAAAATCTCCATCGTACGTCCGCTGATCACATGACCGCGCGGGTGGAAAGAGGTGGCCGCGTTCTGCTCGAAGAGCCTGCAGGCAATCCCCAGCTTGCCGAGCTGAATGGCGGCAGAAAGCCCAACTGGCCCGCCTCCGACAATGGCGATATCGACGCTGTCATCCGTCATGGCTCCCTCCAAACCTCCCGTTTCCAAAGCTCTTGATTGCGCCAAAACGGCGCGGTTGAAGTTGACTTTCAGTCAATTTTTTGATGTGGACAAAATCGAATAAACTCGACATCAGGGTGCGCGGAGCTCCCACCGAATTGGATCAGGTAAATGCCTAAACGCAGCAGGGTTCGAACGACGAAGAAGGGAGAGGTCGCGCGCGAAAAGCTGCTTGACGCTGGCGAACGACTTTTCAGCCGTCAGGAATTCGATCTGGTGTCCATCGACGACATCACCAAGGAAGCCGGCGTGGCCCATGGGCTGCTGTTCCACTACTTCAAGTCCAAGCTGCAATTGTATGCGGAAATCGCCCGGCGCCAGGCCGACCGGCTTGAAGCGATTCATCGCGAACCGCGCCACGAGGCAACCCCGGACGAGAAGCTGACCGCCTGCCTCGCAAAGCACATGCGCGACATTCGCACGCGACCGGCGTCCTACAAGTTTCATACCCGCGGTGGCGCAAGTTCCGAGGTGAAGCAGATATGGGAGGATTCGCGGCAACGCTTCATCCAGTTGATCCTGACCGAATATTATCAAATCCCGGACCCGGGGCCCCAGCTTTTCATCGCAGCACGCGCCTGGCTTGGGCTTTTCGATGAACTTGTACTCGCCTGGCTGTATGACCCGAAAATCACGCAGGAAGGCGTCCTGACGCTGACTGTCGAGCTGTTCAACGACATGCTGGGCCGCGTCGATATCCTTTACGCGCCCGAGATCGACAGGGTCTTGGGCCGGCCGTCGGCAAACTGAGACAGGCCTCCCCGTCGTCACGGCTGGCCTGCCGAGACTGGCCCTGATGACCGGTCTCGTCCTCACGCTTCGTCCCCGACCAGGTTCGTGAGAACACCAATTCCCGAAATTTCGATTTCGATGCGGTCTCCCGGCTTCATGAACAGCTTTGGCTCACGGAACAGGCCGACGCCGCTCGGCGTGCCGGTTGCGATGACATCGCCGGGGAGCAACTCGGTCACGGTCGACAGGTATGCGATGAGTTCCGGGATGGAGAAG
>Ga0209676_1001049_pt1 | contig 31809 bp, 30 predicted proteins | sample AraplaCvi_mLB_r2_FD_184282 | JGI IMG/M metagenome (GOLD analysis project Ga0209676, IMG submission 184282) | Arabidopsis root microbial communities from North Carolina, USA - plate scrape MF_Cvi_mLB_r2 (SPAdes) (version 2) | ecosystem: Host-associated > Plants > Roots > Endosphere | place: USA... | reverse complement strand
GCATGACCTCCGGCTCCATGGCCAGCGCCCGGGCAATGGCCACACGCTGCTGCTCACCGCCGGACATGTGCCCAGGGAAGGCGTCCTTGCGGTGGGCGACACCGACCTTGGCCAGGTAGTGCTCGGCCTTTTCCAGGGCTTCCTTGCGGTTCACGCCCAGCACGTGCACCGGCGCTTCGATGATGTTTTCCAGCGCGGTCATGTGCGACCACAGGTTGAAGTGCTGGAACACCATCGACAGGCGCGAGCGCATGCGCTGCAACTGACGCGGGTCGGCGGCCTTGAGTGCGCCATCCTTGCCTGGAACCAGCTTCAACTCTTCGTTGTTGAGCAGGATCTTGCCGGCGTGCGGCTGCTCCAGCAGGTTGATGCAGCGCAGGAAGGTCGACTTGCCCGAACCGCTGGAGCCGATGATGCTGATGACATCGCCTGCCTTGGCCGACAGGGACACGCCCTTGAGCACTTCATGGCTGCCGTAGCGCTTGTGCAGGTCTTGGACTTCGAGTTTGTACATGCTGTCGATTCTCACAAAGCGGTCAGTGCTTGCGCGGCGCCAGGTAGCCGAGCCAGCGGCGTTCGGCCATCTTGAACAGGCGCACCAGGATGAAGGTCAGGCACAGGTAGAACACGCCCGCCGTGATATAGGCCTCGAAAGGCAGGTAGTACTGGGCATTGACCGTGCGCGCAGCGCCAGTGATGTCGATCAGGGTGACGATCGACGCCAGGCTGGTGGTCTGCAGCATCATGATCACTTCGTTGCTGTACTGCGGCAGCGCCCGGCGCAGGGCCGACGGCAGCAGGATGCGCCGGTACATCTTCATGCGCGACATGCCCATGGCCTTGGCCGCCTCGATTTCGCCATGGGGCGTGGCCTTGAGGCTGCCGGCGATGATTTCGGCGGTGTAGGCACTGGTATTGATACCGAACGCCAGGCAGGCGCAGAAGGTAGCGCTGGACAGCAGCGGCCACAGGAAGCTTTCGCGCACCGCCTCGAACTGGGCCAGACCGTAGTAGATCAGGAACAGCTGCACCAGCATCGGCGTGCCGCGGATCACATAGGTGTAGAGCCACGCCGCGAAATTGACCGCAGGCTGCCTGGACACCCGCATCAGGCCCAGCGGGATGGCCGCCAGCAGGCCGAAGAACAGCGAAATCGCCAGCAGCTTGAGGGTGGTCAGCAGGCCGCCGAAGTACATCGGCAATGCCTCCCAGACGACGTTGTAGTCGAAGATCATAGTTCAGCCACCTTGACGCCCACCGAGTAGCGGCGCTCGAGATACTTCAGGGCCAGCAACGAGATGCTGGTCAGCACCAGGTACAGGGCCGCCACCGCCAGGAAGAAGGTGAAAGGCTCGCGGGTGGCGTCGGCCGCCTGCTTGGCCTTGAACATCATGTCCTGCAGGCCCACGACCGAAATCAGTGCAGTGGCCTTGGTCAGCACCAGCCAGTTGTTGGTGAAGCCCGGGATCGCCAGGCGAATCATTTGCGGCACCTGGATGCGGAAGAACACCTGGCGGTTGCTCATGCCATACGCCACGCCCGCTTCGGCCTGGCCCTTCGGAATACCGAGGAATGCACCGCGGAAGGTTTCCGACAGGTAGGCGCCAAAGATGAAGCCCAGGGTACCGATACCCGCGATCAGCGGATTCAGGTCGATGTAGTCTTCATAGCCAAGCAGCGGCGCCACCCGGTTGATGATGTCCTGCCCACCGTAGAAGATCAGCAGGATCAGGACCAGGTCCGGAATGCCACGAATCACCGTGGAATACAGATCGCCCAGCCAGGCCAGCCAGCGCACCGACGACAAGCGCAGCGCCACACCGATCAGGCCGAGCACGATGGCCAGGGCCATCGACGACAGGGCGAGCTGAAGCGTCAGCCACGCCCCGTCGAGGATGACTGCCCCGTAGCCTTTCAACATGATGAGGTCCTCGACCTAGAGAATGAAAAATGGTGCAAACCTCAGAGCCTCTGCTGTTTGCACCATTGCACAGGTGAAACCCGACGTCTTAGTTCGAGTCTGGACCGTAGATATCGAAGTTGAAGTACTTCTTCTCGATTTCTTTGTACTTGCCGTTGGCACGGATGGCGTCGATGGCCGCGTTGATGCGGTCGACGTTGGCCTTGTCACCCTTGCGCACGGCAATGCCGATGCCGTCACCGAAGTACTTGGCGTCGGTGAAGGACGGGCCTACGAAGGCGAAGCCCTTGCCGGCGTCGGTCTTGAGGAAGCCGTCTTCCAGCAGGGTGGCGTCAGCCACGGTGCCATCGAGGCGGCCGGCTGCCACGTCCAGGTAGATCTCGTTCTGGGTGCCGTAAGGAACCACGGTGGCCCCTTTGGCACCCAGCACTTCCTTGGCGAAGCGGTCGTGGATCGAACCGCGCTGCACACCAATCTTCTTGCCCTTGAGTTCATCCAGGCTGTCGCTGACGGTGGTGCCTTCCTTCATCACCAGGCGCGCCGGGGTCAGGTAGTAGCGCTTGGTGAAGTCGACCGATTTCTTGCGGTCGTCGGTGATCGACATGGACGACAGGATGGCGTCGATCTTGCGCACTTTCAGCGCAGGGATCAGACCATCGAACTCCTGCTCGACCCAGGTGCACTTGGCCTTCATCTCTTCGCACAGGGCGTTGCCGATGTCGTAGTCGAAACCGGCGATGCTGCCGTCCGGCTGCTTGAAGGCGAAGGGTGGGTAGGCGGCTTCGATGCCGATTTTCAGCGGTTTTTCATCGGCCTGCGACACCAGGGAAAACACGGACAGCGCCAGGGCGCCAAGCAGTGCGAGCTTCTTCATCAGGTAACTCCATCGGTACGGGGCAATACAAGGCAGGTAACGGCTGCCCGATATGCGAATGGGTACAACGCGAGCCGCGCAGGGTTCGACCAAGGCCGCAGACCACGAGCGAGTGAGTGGCATTTTAACGACAGCCCGGTAGTCGATATTTCTTCAAAGCGACAACTACTTACAGAAGCGCTTGAAACCGCAGCGGGCAATGTTGACAGCCATTGCAAAATATGCAAAAGCGCAAGAAATAGAACCTATAGACCTAGCAATTCCCGGGCCTATTATTGGCAAAGCCTTGTAGTACGGCAAGTGCAGCGTGCTGTGTTGCAAAAAATGGCTGCGGGAGCGCACCGAAACGGGCCGGAACTGTTTCCTGGCGCCCCGATAGTGTGCGGGGCCGGTGACAGAACAGTTACCGATGAATGTCGGGTAACAGTAAAGCAAAAACCCCGCCGGTTGCCCGGGCGGGGTTCTTGTTGGAGGTACACGCCCCTGCATGTGGGAGCGGGCGTGCCCGCGAAGCAGGCGGCGCGGTGGATGGCACCGGCTGCGCCGGTGTTCGCGGGCGCGCCCGCTCCCACAGGTACGCGGCGCGGCTGTTATGCCGAAGCCAGGCTCATGGCCTTGTGGGTGTCGATCAGGTGCTGCACCACGCTCGGGTCGGCCAGGGTCGAGATATCGCCCAGGGCATCGTACTCACCCGTGGCAATCTTGCGCAGGATGCGGCGCATGATCTTGCCCGAACGGGTCTTCGGCAGCCCCGGCGCCCACTGGATCACATCCGGCGAGGCGATCGGGCCGATTTCCTTGCGCACCCAGTTCTTCAGCTCCAGGCGCAACTGCTCACTGGCCTCGATACCGGCATTGAGGGTGACATACACATAAATGCCCTGCCCCTTGATGTCGTGCGGCACACCCACCACCGCCGCCTCGGCCACTTTCGCATGGGCCACCATGGCGCTTTCGATCTCGGCAGTGCCCATGCGGTGGCCGGACACGTTCAACACGTCATCCACGCGGCCGGTGATCCAGTAGTAGCCATCCTCGTCGCGGCGCGCACCGTCGCCGGTGAAGTACATGCCACGGAAGGTCTTGAAGTAGGTATCGACGAAACGGTCGTGGTCGCCGTACAGCGAGCGCGACTGCCCCGGCCAGGAATCGAGGATCACCAGGTTGCCCTCGGCGGCACCTTCGATCAGGTTCCCCAGGTTGTCCACCAGTGCCGGCACCACGCCGAAGAACGGACGGGTTGCCGAACCCGGCTTGAGGCCGGTAGCGCCCGGCAGCGGGCTGATCAGGATGCCGCCGGTCTCGGTCTGCCACCAGGTATCCACGATCGGGCAACGCTCCTTGCCCACGGCCTTGTAGTACCAGTTCCAGGCTTCCGGGTTGATCGGCTCACCCACCGAGCCCAGCAGGCGCAGGCTGGAGCCATCGGCACCGGCAACTGCGGCTTCGCCTTCGGCCATCATCGCGCGGATGGCGGTTGGCGCGGTGTACAGGATGTTGACCTTGTGCTTGTCGATGATCTTCGACACACGGGTGATGTCCGGGTAGTTCGGCACGCCTTCGAACAGCAGGGTGGTGGCGCCGTTGGCCAGCGGGCCGTAGACGATGTAGCTGTGGCCAGTGACCCAACCCACGTCGGCGGTACACCAGTACACCTCGCCCGGGCGATAGTCGAACACGCGCTCATGGGTCAGCGCGGCGTACACCAGGTAGCCGCCGGTGGTGTGCAGCACGCCCTTGGGCTTGCCAGTGGAGCCGGAGGTATAAAGGATGAACAGCGCTTCCTCGGCCCCCATTTCTTTCGGTGCGCAGTGGCTGGAGGCCACTTTCATCAGGTCTTCGTACCAGATGTCGCGGTGCTGGTGCCAGGCAATGTCGCCACCGGTGCGCTTGCACACGATGATCTTCTGCACGCTGCTGGTTTCCGGGTTGGTCAGCGCCAGGTCGACGTTGGCCTTGAGCGGGGTACGGCGGCCGCCGCGCACGCCTTCGTCGGCGGTAATCACGACCTTGGACTTGCAGTCGATGATACGGCCAGCCAGCGCCTCGGGCGAGAAGCCACCGAACACCACCGAGTGGATCGCACCGATCCGGGCACAGGCCAGCATGGCGACCACGGCTTCGGGGATCATCGGCATGTAGATGGTGACCACGTCACCGCGGTGCACATCCTGGCCACGCAGGGCGTTGGCGAACTTGCAGACTTGCTCGTGCAGTTCGCGGTAGGTGATGTTGCGGTGCTCGGAAGGGTCGTCACCCTCCCAGATGATGGCCAACTGGTCGCCGCGCTCTTCGAGGTGGCGGTCCAGGCAGTTGGAGGAAACGTTCAGAGTGCCGTCGGCGAACCATTTGATATCGACGTGGTGGTCGTCGAAGGAGGTCTGCTTGACCTTGGTGAACGGCTTGATCCAGTCGATGCGCTGGGCCTGCTCGCGCCAGAAGCCGTCCGGGTTGATCACCGATTGCTGGTACATGGCCTTGTAGGTGGCCTCGTCGGTCAGGGTGGTGGCCGCAACCTCGGGACGAACGGGATACAGTGGAGCCGCACTCATCTGTGTTACCTCGGTGTAATAGTTGTTTTTGTATGGAACCGTTTGTAACTGTACCAGAGCAACAAAAGCCATTCGACGTTGGTAGTAATTTGGTACGCCCGTCCAGACAAAGCGCTCTGGCATGCGGATTACAGCCCTGACCACGAAAAAACGGGGGGCTTTACCAGAGGATTGTTACAGATTCTGCCAAAACACTTTATCAAAAGACCCACTGTTTCGGCCTTGGCCCCAGCCATAAAATTCACCTCGCCAGCAACGGCAAGGCGATTAACAACTGGTAACAGCCCCCACGAAGGCAAGCGTTAATCCCCATCCAGATCCGATAGTTAAAACCAGCAATACTCGCGGCGCCATAAGCGCCGCGTGCCCCCTCACGACCTTAGACAGGTAAATTGAAAATGAAAGCTTTACTGGTATTGGTACTTGGCAGTCTTTGCGGCGCGGCGATGGCCGGCGAAGCCAAAGATGCCGAGCAGATTCCGGTTGAACAGTACAGTTACTCGCAGCACCTGGACATTGCCCGCGTCATTTCCATGAGCGAAGTGCCCAATGTGTGCGAAGTCGTGCCAGCCCGCATGACCTACGAGGACTCCAAGGGCCAGAAGCACATTCTCGAATACCGCGTGATGGGGAACGGCTGCTCGAACGGCTGATACCCTGTGGATTGGGGGCCCTGCGGGCCCCATTCGCGGGCTTGCCCGCTCCCACAGGTACAGCGCCTGCCTTGAATCTGGCGCGGTACCTGTGGGAGCGGGCAAGCCCGCGAACAATATTGCACCTGATTAACAGGTTATTGACCGCTTGTTAATCCACCGACTTGCCCAACGAATAATCCCTCAACTTGTTGGCAATGGTCGTATGCGAAACACCCAGTCTTTTACCTAACGCCCGACTACTCGGGAATTCCCCCATCAAACTTTCCAGCACCGCTTTTTCAAAGCGCCCGACAATCTGCGAAAGATCCCCGTCCAGCGAAAATTCACCCAGCGGTTGGCGCACGCCATAATCCGGCAAACGTATATGCTCACTTTTAACCACGCCGCCTTCGCATAACGAAACCGCCTGGAACAATACGTTTTCCAACTGCCTGACATTACCCGGCCAATGGTATTGGCTGAGTTTATCCATCGCCGCCGGCGCCAGGCGCGGCATGGCGCAGCCGATCTGCCGGCTGGCCTGGTCGAGAAAGTGCTGCACCAGCCCTTCCAGGCCATCCATGCATTCGCGCAAGGGTGGAATGTGCAGCGACAATACGTTGAGCCGGTGATACAGGTCCTGGCGAAACTCGCCACGGGCACACAATTCGGACAGATCCACCTGGGTCGCGCAGATCACCCGCACATCCAGGTACACCTCTTCATCGCTGCCTACGCGGCGGAAGCAGCCATCCTGCAGAAAACGCAGCAGCTTCACCTGCAGCCGCGGGCTCATCTCCCCTACCCCGTCAAGGAACAGCGTGCCACCGGCGGTCAGCTCCAGCAGCCCCAGCTTGCCCTCGGCCCGCGCCCCTTCGAATGCCCCGGGGCCGTAGCCGAACAGCTCGGTTTCGGCCATCGACTCGGGCAACCCGGCGCAGTTGAGCGCCATCAGCGGCGACTGGCCGCGCGGGCTGGCCAGGTGGCAGGCGCGCGCCAGCAGCTCCTTGCCGGTGCCGGTCTCGCCCTCGATCAGCAATGGCGCATCCAGCGGCGCCATGCGCCGCGCCTCGCGCACCACCGCCGCCATCACCCGCGAACTCTGGAAGATACTGTCGAAACCGCGCAGCTCCTGCTTGCGCACGTTGTAGATGCGCTCACCGATACGGTCGGCACGGTGCAGGGTCAACACTGCGCCGGCCAGTGCCTCGCTGTCGTCATGCTCAGACTGCAGCGGCGCGATATCAGCCAGGAACACATCACCCTTGACCTTGATGCGCAGGCCGTTGATGCGCGACTTGTTGGCCCGCACCAGCTCTGGCAGGTCGAAGTCCTCCACATAGCGCGCCAGCGGCATGCCCGGCACCTCGTCCACCCGCACCCCCAGCAGCTGCGCAGCGGCACGGTTGGCGGCGACGATACTGCCACCCATGTCGATCGACAGCACCGGGAAGTCCAGCGCCCCGAGCAGCGCATTCAGCTCCATGTGCCGGCGCTCGCTGGGCATCAGCCCCACGCGCTTGACGCCGAACACCCCGGCGATGGCCTCGAACTTCGGCCGCAGCGCCTGGAACTGCAAATTGATCAGGTTCGGGCAATGCAGGTAGATGGCGTTGCCATGGTCACCGCCCACCTCGCCGCGCAGCACGTTGATGCCGTACTCCACCAGCAGGTTGAGGATGTCGCGCAGGATGCCAATACGGTTCTGGCAATGCACTTTGATACGCATGAGGTCTCTCTAAGCGCCGATGTTTTTCAACACCGCGCGGAAAAGTCGTAAAGATAAGCTGACAAAAACAGCCGAAGCTTCAGCCAGATGCCTCGGATTTTCCGACACCTGCGCATTTTTGTAAAATTATCGTTACGAAAAAACCGCCCAATGCCAGCACCGGCCCTCGGCCCACCCCGTGCAAAGCGGCCAGCAAAGGGATATTCCTTAGGCATGTCCTGTACATAACAAGAAAAGCCCTCACCAGGAGAGCCACATGAAACAGACGCAATACGTGGCACGCGAGCCCGATGCGCATGGTTTTATCGATTACCCGCAGCAAGAGCATGCGGTATGGAACACCCTGATCACCCGCCAGCTGAAAGTGATCGAAGGCCGCGCGTGCCAGGAATACCTGGACGGCATCGACCAGCTCAAGCTGCCCCATGACCGTATTCCGCAGCTGGGCGAGATCAACAAGGTGCTGGGCGCCACCACCGGTTGGCAGGTTGCCCGGGTCCCGGCGCTGATCCCCTTCCAGACCTTCTTCGAACTGCTGGCCAGCAAGCGCTTCCCGGTAGCCACCTTCATCCGCACCCCGGAAGAGCTGGACTACCTGCAAGAGCCCGATATCTTCCACGAGATCTTCGGCCATTGCCCGCTGCTGACCAACCCCTGGTTCGCCGAATTCACCCACACCTATGGCAAGCTCGGCCTGGCCGCGACCAAGGAACAACGCGTGTACCTGGCGCGCCTGTACTGGATGACCATCGAGTTCGGCCTGATGGAAACCGCGCAGGGCCGCAAGATCTATGGCGGCGGCATCCTCTCGTCACCCAAAGAGACCGTCTACTGTCTGTCTGGCGAGCCCGAGCACCAGGCCTTCGACCCGATCGAGGCGATGCGTACACCGTACCGCATCGACATCCTGCAGCCGCTGTATTTCGTACTGCCGAACATGAAGCGCCTGTTCGACCTGGCCCACGAAGACATCATGGGCATGGTTCACAAAGCCATGCAGCTGGGCCTGCACGCACCGAAATTTCCACCCAAGGTCGCTGCCTGAGCGACCTTGCCGATAACAACTCGAACCGGAAAACACCACATGAATGCCTTGAACCAAGCCCATTGCGAAGCCTGCCGCGCCGACGCACCAAAGGTCACCGACGAAGAACTGGCCGAGCTGATTCGCGAAATCCCGGACTGGAACATCGAAGTACGTGACGGCCACATGGAGCTGGAGCGCGTGTTCCTGTTCAAGAACTTCAAGCACGCCCTGGCGTTCACCAATGCCGTAGGCGAGATCGCCGAAGCCGAAGGCCATCACCCGGGCCTGCTGACCGAGTGGGGCAAGGTCACCGTGACCTGGTGGAGCCACTCGATCAAAGGCCTGCACCGCAACGACTTCATCATGTGTGCGCGTACTGACGAAGTTGCGAAAACGGCAGAAGGCCGCAAGTAAGCACTGAGAAAATGGGGCCGCTTCGCGCCCCTTCGCGGGCCTGCCCGCTCCCACAGTGACCGCGTCGCCCCTGGCTTTCGCGACTTCCTGTGGGAGCGGGCAAGCCCGCGAAGGGGCGCAAAGCGGCCCCAGTTTTTTGCAGGAAAAATGTCCGCTGTTCGCCCGCAAAACCGACAAACGATCGGCAAAAAATCCAAACTGTCATCCAGACTTGTGTATCCTGCCCCTGCTTCGCGAAGCTAAAAACGCGCCTGGCGCAGACTTTTCACTCACACTTGCGAGGAACGACGAGATGCATGAAATCCCGAATCTTCCCTTCCCAAGCCTGAACCCAGAAGAGCCAACCGTGACCGTTCACGCCGAACCGGCAACCGCCGTCGAGCAGGATGGTGACGATCAATCCAGCGCTGACCAGGAATAACCGCGCATCCCCCGACTGTGTGAAAACGGCTGACCTGCGGGCCACCCCCGTCATCACGTTTTCACACCGTCCAGAACCCACGTAGGCCCCCATGCCCCACTCACCGCGCCCCCTTGCGGTCACCCTGCAAGTCGTCTCCATCGTCCTCTTCACCTTCATCGGCTACCTGAACATCGGCATCCCGTTGGCCGTATTACCCGGCTATGTGCACAACGACCTGGGCTTCAGTGCCGTGGTCGCCGGCCTGGTGATCAGCGTTCAATACCTGGCCACCCTGCTCAGCCGCCCCACCGCCAGCCGCATCATCGACAACCACGGCAGCAAGAAAGCGGTCATGTATGGCCTGGCCGGCTGCGGGCTCAGCGGGGTGTTCATGCTGGCCTGCGCCTTCCTCACCCACCTGCCGTGGCTGAGCCTGGCCTGCCTGCTGCTCGGCCGCCTGGTGCTCGGCAGCGCCGAAAGCCTGGTGGGCTCCGGCGCGATTGGCTGGGGCATTGGCCGGGTGGGTGCCGCACACACGGCCAAGGTCATCTCCTGGAACGGCATCGCCAGCTATGGCGCGCTGGCCATCGGCGCCCCGCTGGGCGTGCTGATGGTCAAGGGCCTGGGCCTGTGGAGCATGGGCGTGAGCATCATCCTGCTGTGTGCGCTCGGGCTGCTGCTGGCCCGGTCCAGGCAAGCTGCACCGATCGTCAGTGGCGTGCGCCTGCCGTTCCTGCGGGTGCTCGGCAAGGTGTTCCCGCACGGCTCGGGGCTGGCGCTGGGCTCGATCGGCTTTGGCACCATTGCCACCTTCATTACCCTGTATTACGCCAGCCGCGGCTGGGCCAATGCGGCGCTGACCCTGAGCCTGTTCGGCGCCAGCTTCATCAGTGCACGGCTGTTGTTCGGCAACCTGATCAACCGGATTGGCGGGTTCCGGGTGGCGATCGCCTGCCTGTCGGTGGAAACGCTTGGGCTGCTGATGCTGTGGCTGGCGCCCAGCGCCGAGATGGCATTGGCAGGGGCAGCGTTGAGCGGGTTCGGCTTCTCGCTGCTGTTCCCGGCATTGGGCGTGGAGGCGGTGAACCAGGTGTCGGCGGCCAACCGCGGGGCGGCGGTGGGGGCCTATTCGCTGTTCATCGATTTGTCGCTGGGAGTGACCGGGCCGCTGGTGGGCGCGGTGGCGGCGGGGTTCGGGTTTGCTGCGATGTTTCTGTTTGCCGCAGCGGCGGCGGCTTGCGGGTTGGTGTTGAGCCTGTATCTGTATCGGCAGGCATCATCTTCAAGGCATGCACGGGACCTGTAGGAGCAGCCTTGCGCTGCGAAAAGGCCATTACTGCCCAAGAAAACCTTCTGCTCTACCGGCCTCTTCGCAGCGCAAGGCTGCTCCTACAGGGACGGCGTAAACCAGGAGGGCTGCAACGCAGCCCCCGGGGCCCTGAAGATCAGCGCCTGGCGTACTGCAACACCACTTCCAGCGGGTGGCGCATCCGCCGCTCGGTCATGCGCTTGACCTGGCTGCGGCACGAGTAGCCCGTTGCCAACGGCTCGCCTTCCTTGTCCAGCTTGGTCGCCCAACTCTGCTCGAATATGGTCCGCGAGCTTTCCTGGTTACGCGCCTCGTGCCCATAGGTGCCGGACATACCGCAGCAGCCCGTCGCCTCGGTCACCAGCTTCAGCCCCAAACGGGCAAACACCTGCTCCCATTGTTTGGTACTGGCCGGCACGTTGGTCTTCTCGGTGCAGTGCGCCATCAGGCGGAAATTGCCTGGCGCGGTCGGCGCCTGCTCCGGCAGCACATCCATCAGCCACTCCTGTGGCAACAGCACCTGCGGGCAACCCTCAAGGCCCGGTACTTTCTGGTACTCCTGGCGATACACCAGGGTCATCGCCGGGTCCAGGCCCACCAGCGGCACACCACAGTCGGCCAGTGCCTTGAGCTGGGTGGCATTGCGGATCGCCGCCTTGGCAAACGCACCGAGGAAGCCCTGCACGTGCAGCGGCTTGCCGTTGGCGCTGTACGGCGCCAGGAACACCCGGTGGCCCAAACGGTGGGCCAGGTCGATGAAGGCCGACAGCAGCGGCGTTTCGAAGTAACGGGTGAAGGCGTCCTGCACCAGCACGATGCTGCGCTCGCGCTGGGCCGGGGTCAGCTCACGCAGGGCCGGTACCGTGGCCACGCCGACACGGCAGCGGGTCAGGGTGGCCTGGAAGTTGAAACGGCTGATCAGTGGGCTGTCGACCATGCCGACCTTGTCGGCCAGCAGCTTGCTCACCCACTTCGAGCCCATCACCGCGTTGTACAGCCCGGGCGCGTGGGCCAGGTACGGGATGGTGAATTCCAGCGAGCCGATCAGGTAGTCACGCAGCGGGCGCTGGTAGCGGCCGTGGTACAGCTCGAGGAAACGCGAACGGAAATCCGGCACGTTGACCTTGATCGGGCACTGCCCGGCGCACGACTTGCACGCCAGGCAGCCGGCCATGGCATCGTACACCTCATGGGAGAAGTCTTCCTGGCCCTGGCTTCGCGCACGGTTGTTGCGCAGGCGCGCCGGCAGGCCCTTGAGCCACGAGACCTTGTTGCGCGCGGCAGCCAGCACATCGATGTTGGCCTCGCCCTGCAGGCGCAGCCACTCGCGCATCAGCGAGGCACGGCCCTTGGGCGAATGCTGGCGTTCACGGGTGGCCTTCCAGGATGGGCACATGGCGTCGTTGGGGTCGTAGTTGTAGCACGCGCCGTTGCCGTTGCAGTGCACGGCGCTGGGGAAGTCCTGCCACACGCGTTCGTCGATGGTGCGGTCGAGGTCGCCGCGCAGGGTCACGCCATCGACCGGGGTCAGGCCCTCGGCGCTGCCCAACGGGGTGCAGATCTTGCCCGGGTTGAGCTGGTTGTGCGGGTCGAAAGCGCCCTTCAGGCGCTGCAGCGCCGGGTACAGCGCGCCGAAGTACTCCGGCACGTATTCCGAACGCAAGCCCTTGCCGTGCTCGCCCCACAGCAAGCCGCCATAGCTTTTGGTCAGCGCCGCCACGGCATCGGAAATCGGCTTGACCAGTGCGGCCTGGGCCGGGTCCTTCATGTCCAGCGCCGGGCGCACGTGCAGCACGCCGGCATCGACGTGGCCGAACATGCCATAGGCCAGGCCGTAGCCATCGAGCAGTGCGCGGAAATCGGCGATGTAGTCGGCCAGTTGCTCCGGCGGTACCGCGGTGTCTTCGACGAACGGCTGCGGGCGCACTTCACCCTCGACATTGCCCAGCAGACCCACCGAACGCTTGCGCATGGTGTAGACGCGGGTCACCGCCTCGGCCCCCTCGGCCAGGGTGTGGCCCAGGCGCTCGACGCTGGTGTCGTTCTGCAGGTGCTGGATGAACGCCTGCACCCTGGCATTGACCTCGGCCGGCTCGTCGCCGCAGAACTCCACCAGATTGATGCCGAGGGTCGGGCGCTCGGGGTCGGCCGGGAAGTACTCGGCGACGCTGTGCCAGACAATGTCCTTCATCGCCAGCATCAGCACCTTGGAGTCGACGGTCTCGATCGACAGCGGCTTGTGCGCCATCAGCGCGTTGGCATCACGCAGGGCATCCATGAAGCTGGTGTAGCGCACGTTGACCAGCACGGCGTACCTGGGGATCGGCAGCACATTGAGCTTGGCTTCGACCACATAGCCCAGCGAGCCCTCGGCACCGCACAACACGCTGTTGAGGTTGAAGCGGCCCTGCTCGTCGCGCAGGTGCGCCAGGTCATAGCCGGTCAGGCAGCGGTTGAGCTTGGGGAAGGTGGTTTCGATGAGATCGGCCTGGGTTTCCTGGATCTGGCGCGCCATGCGGTACACCTCGCCGACCCGGCCGGGCGCGGCACAGGCCTGCTCCAGCGCGGCATCGTCGATCGGCAGGCTGTGCAGGCGCTCGCCACCGAGCAGAACGCTATGCAGTTCCAGCACATGGTCACGGGTCTTGCCATAGGTGCAGCTGCCCTGGCCACTGGCGTCGGTGTTGATCATGCCGCCGACGGTGGCGCGGTTGGAGGTGGACAGCTCGGGGGCGAAGAACAGGCCGTGGGGCTTGAGCGCGGCGTTGAGCTGGTCCTTGACCGTACCGGCCTGGACCCGCACCCAGCGTTCCTCGACATTGATTTCGAGGATCTTGTTCATGTGCCGAGACAGGTCGACGACGATACCGTCGGTCAGCGACTGGCCGTTGGTGCCAGTGCCACCGCCGCGGGGGGTCAGCTTGACCTGCTGGAAGCGCTTCTCGGCCATCAGCGTGGCAACCCGCGCCACATCGTCGGCATCCAACGGGAACACCGCCGCCTGTGGCAAGCGCTGGTAGATCGAGTTGTCGGTGGCCAGCACCGTACGGGTTGCGTAGTCGGCACTGATCTGGCCACGGAAGCCGCTGTTGCGCAGGGCTTCGAGGAATTCGGGGTAGTTGGCGCTCGGGGCAGTGGTCGACAGCTGGGCGATCATCGAAGGATGGCCTCTTGATATTGGCTAATTCACGGGATTCCTGTCGCTCCGGCATGGATCAAGGCATGCAGGGATGACGTACAGGCCAATGTTCCTGTAGTTTGCCTCCAGGGGCAAACGGATAATCCTGCCGCTATTGATGACTTTCATGAATGAATTACCGCCACCTGACCCCGTCCATGTCGCTGCTGCTGGCATTCGAGGCCGCCGCCCGACATGAAAGCTACACCCGCGCCGCCGCCGAGCTGTCGCTGACACAGAGCGCGGTCAGCCGCCAGGTGCAGGCACTGGAGCAGCAGCTGGGCCTGACCCTGTTCCGCCGCGAGGGGCGCCAGGTGCAGCTGACCGATGTCGGCCGCCTGTACCAGCGCGAGCTCAGCGAGGCACTGGGGCGTATCCGCAGCGCCACCTTGCAGGCATTGGCCTACCAGTCGGGGGTGGGCACCTTGCGCCTGGCCACCCTGCCCACCTTTGGCTCGAAATGGCTGCTGCCGCGGTTGCATGCCTTCTACAGCGCCCATCCGGGCATGCTGGTGCACATCCATTCCCGTATCGAAGCCATCAACTTCGACACCAGCGAGATCGATGCCGCCATTGGCGTGGCCAGCCACGACCTGCCCGGGTTGATCTGCCATCGCCTGCATGCCGAGGAACTGGTGGTGATAGTGCCACCGGAGGCTGGCGCGGACAGCCAGGGCTGGAGCCCGACGCGCATCAGTGAAGAGGTGCTGCTGAATGTGGCCAACAACCCGCATGCCTGGGGCGAGTGGTTCTCGCACCATGGCCTGGCGCACCGGGCAATGCGCCTGGGGCCGAGCTTCGAACTGACCTCGCACCTGATCCAGGCGGTACGGGCCGGGATCGGCATCGGCCTGGTGCCGCGCATACTGGTGGAAGAGGAACTGGCCAAGGGTGAGCTGTACAGCCCCGGGGCGGCTTTTGCCAGCCAGCGCAGTTATTACCTGATCTACCCCCCGCGCAATGAGGCGCTGCCGTCGCTGCGGGCGTTTCGCAGCTGGTTGCTGGAGCAGATCTGAATGCCTGGGCTGCCTGTACCGGCCCTTTCGCGGGCACGCCCGCTCCCACAGAGGTAGCACAGGTCCTGACTGGGGAGCGGGCGTGCCCGCGAAAGGGGCGATACAGGCAATAAAAAACCCGAAGCCAGTCACCCGGCTTCGGGTTTTTCTATCGCCGCAGCGCCTTACTTGGCCACGCTACCGGCAGCCTCAAGGGCCTGCGCCTTGCGACGCGGCTTGATCATATAGGCCACGAACATGGCGAACAGCCACACCGGGATCGCATACACCGAAACCTGGATACCCGGGATCATCAGCATGATGCCCAGGATCAGCACCACGAACGCCAGGCAGATGTAGTTGCCATAGGGGTACCACAGGGCCTTGAACAGCGGCTTCTGGCCGGTGCGGTCCAGGTGCTGGCGGAACTTCAGGTGCGAGTAGCTGATCATCGCCCAGTTGATCACCAGGGTAGCCACCACCAGCGACATCAGCAGCTCCAGCGCGTTCGACGGCATCAGGTAGTTGAGCAGCACCGCAATCAGGGTCACGGCTGCCGACACCAGGATCGAGCGCACCGGTACACCGCGGCTGTCGACCTTGGCCAGCGCCGCCGGGGCGTCACCTTGTTCGGCCATGCCCAGCAGCATGCGGGCGTTGCAGTAGGTACCGCTGTTGTACACCGACAGCGCCGCAGTCAGGACCACGAAGTTCAACAGGTGCGCGGCCACGTCACTGCCCAGCAGCGAGAACACCTGCACGAACGGGCTGCTGCCGTAGCTGCCGCCGGACGCATCGATGCTGGCGACCAGGTTGTCCCATGGGGTGAGCGACAGCAGCACCACCAGGGCACCGACATAGAAGATCAGGATGCGGTAGATGACCTGGTTGATCGCCTTGGGGATCACGGTCTTCGGCTTGTCGGCCTCGGCGGCGGTGAAGCCGAGCATTTCCAGGCCACCGAAGGAGAACATGATGAAGGCCAGGGCCATCACCAGCCCGCTGACACCGTTCGGGAAGAAGCCGCCATGCGACCACAGGTTGGCCACGGTGGCTTCAGGGCCGCCGCTGCCGCTGGTCAGCAGGTAGGCGCCCAGGCCGATCATGCTGACGATGGCCACCACCTTGATGATGGCAAACCAGAATTCGGCCTCACCGAAGAACTTCACGTTCATCAGGTTGATGGCGTTGATCAGCACGAAGAACGCTGCCGCCGTGACCCAGGTGGGGATCTCCGGCCACCAGTAGTGAACATACTTGCCGACCGCCGAAAGCTCCGACATGCCCACCAGGATGTACAGCACCCAGCAGTTCCAGCCCGACAGGAAGCCGGCGAAACCACCCCAGTAAGTGTGGGCGAAATGGCTGAAGGAGCCGGCCACCGGTTCTTCGACGATCATTTCGCCGAGTTGGCGCATGATCATGAAGGCGATGAAGCCGCAGATGGCGTAGCCAAGGATCATCGACGGGCCGGCGGATTTCATCACGCCTGCCGAGCCGAGGAACAGGCCGGTACCAATCGCACCGCCGAGGGCGATCAACTGGATATGGCGGTTCTTCAGGCCCCGCTTGAGCTCGCCTGAATGCATGTTTTGTCCACTCATGAACGAAGTCACCTGCATTGTTTTTATCTGTGACGGAATCGGACCCACCGCGCTCGTGGCGCAGCGGAATGGGCAAGGTGGTTACCTTGGGTTTCCTGACCTCAGGTGCCGCCGGAGCGGGTCAACCAGGCGTGATCAAGAGTGCGCGGTACGCATAGGAGTCACAGGTAAAACGCGGCGCACTGTATACCCCTGCAAACGCGCAGGCGTCAACGCGTTGCATCGTTTCCTCGGGAAAAAACGCAGCGATCCTGTGGTGTTGGCCTTGAAAGGCGGAGTGATCGGCGTACATGGCGCCTCCATTTGTTGTTTTGTCAGCCTGGCGCTGTGGACAGGCTTTTGCACACGGCAATAGCGGCTATAACACCGTGGGGCGGGGGTTTGGGCAAGGGTGGGCGGGGGCAGAGCGGCGGGCTTGGCGCATTGGTGGCGGCAAGGTTTGTTTACAGGATTGGCCATGATCTGAAATGCGGACTGAAATCGGCCAGATTTGTATAGATTTTTTTACAAGGTGGTTCGAGAACTTGCCAGTCGTCCGAAAAATTCTTCTGGCTCAATATCTTGGGGCCGCTTTGCGGCCCATCGCCGGCAAGCCAGCTCCCACAGGGTCAGCACAGTGGCCGCACCTGCGGCACTTCTGTGGGAGCTGGCTTGCCGGCGATGGGCTGCAAAGCAGCCCCAAATTCTCACCGGCATAAAAAAACCAGCCCGAAGGCTGGTTCTCTTTAAAGCAAAGGCCAATCAGCCACGCGGTTTGCCGCGGCCACGCCCTGCCGGCTTGTCACCTTCAGGCTTGGCCGGGCGCTTGCGCATTTCGCTCGGGCGCTCGGCCACCGTGCTGCCACGGCCGCTCTTGCGTGGGGCCTCTTCACGCGGCTGGCGTGCCGGGCGTTCGCCGGCAGCAGCACCTTCGTGAGCCGGGCGCAGGCTGCGCACGCGCTCGCCACGGCCCAACGGGCGAGTGGATTTGCGCTGCAGGCGTTCCATCTTGTCCTTGGCCTTGAGCTTCATGGCTGGCAGCGCCACCGGCTGCAGGCCCACCTCAGCGGCGAGGATGTCGATTTCGCCCTGGGTCATTTCACGCCAGCGGCCCATCGGCAGGTCGGAGTTGAGGAACACCGGGCCGAAACGCACGCGCTTCAGGCGGCTGACTACCATGCCCTGGGATTCCCACAGGCGACGCACTTCCCGGTTGCGGCCTTCCATCACCACGCAGTGGTACCAGTGGTTGAAGCCTTCGCCACCGGGTGCCTTCTGGATGTCGGTAAACTTGGCCGGGCCGTCTTCCAGCATCACGCCGGCCTTCAGGCGCTCGATCATCTCGTCGTCGACCTCGCCACGCACACGTACCGCGTACTCACGGTCCATCTCATAGGACGGGTGCATCAGGCGGTTGGCCAGTTCACCGTCGGTGGTGAACAGCAGCAGGCCGGTGGTGTTGATATCGAGGCGGCCGATGTTGATCCAGCGGCCTTCTTTGGGCCGTGGCAGGCGGTCGAACACGGTCGGGCGGCCTTCCGGGTCGTCACGGGTGCAGATTTCGCCATCGGGCTTGTTGTACATGATCACCCGGCGGGTGGCCTCGGCGGCCTCTTCGCGCTTGATCAGCTTGCCATCCACGGCAATGGCGTCGTGCAGGTCGACGCGCTGGCCGAGAGTGGCCTCGACGCCGTTGACCTTGATGCGGCCCTGGCTGATCCAGGCCTCGACGTCGCGGCGCGAGCCAACGCCGATGCGCGCCAGCACTTTCTGCAGCTTTTCGCCGGATGGAGGGGTGATTTCGGTATCTTGCAGGTCTTGCTCACTCATCTGGGCACCTCCCGGTGTAGGAATGAAATCAGGGTTCTGGCGACGAATGCGCCAAAAGGCCGCGCATCATACGCGGTTCGGCGGGGGAACGCACTGGAGGGTAGAGGGTTTTGTGGGCTTTGCGAGGGGTTTCTGCCTAATGGTTATGCATTGGCAGTACCGGCCTCTTCGCGGGCTTGCCCGCTCCCACAGGGATATCACAGCTCCTGAGGGATGCGCAGTACCTGTGGGAGCGGGCGAGCCCGCGAAGAGGCCGGTACAGGCAACAAGAGATCAGGGCAGTGATTTGCCCCCTTCCTCCACCGAGGCCTCAGCCTCTTCGTCGCGCAAATCATCGAAATCGGTCTTCAGCCCCTCTTCCATCGCATCCAGCTCCACCAGCAGGCTGCGGAAGCTGGTCTCCTCCTTCGGTTCGGCAACTTCTTCCTCATCCCCAAGACTGGCATCCGCCAAAGCCTGCAAGTGCGCCGGCACTGGCGCATCGTCCGGGTCGAGCAGCGGCTCGGGCTCCATCTCCCGCAGCTCGGCCAAGGCCGGCAGCTCGTCCAGGCTCTTGAGGTTGAAATGGTCGAGAAACGCCTTGGTGGTGGCGAACATCGCCGGCCGCCCGGGCACTTCGCGGTAGCCGACCACGCGGATCCACTCACGCTCCATCAGGGTCTTGATGATGTTGCTGTTCACCGCCACCCCACGCACATCCTCGATTTCGCCACGGGTGATGGGCTGGCGGTAGGCGATCAGGGCCAGGGTTTCCAGCAGCGCGCGCGAGTAGCGCTGCGGCCGCTCTTCCCACAGGCGCCCGACCCACGGCGCAAAGTCTTCGCGAATCTGCAGGCGGTAACCGCTGGCCACCTCCTTGAGCTCGAAGGCGCGGCCATTGCACGACGTGCCCAGCAGCTCCAGCGCCTGCCTGAAGACCTTGGGCTCAGGTCGCTCGGCCTCCTCGAACAGTTCGTACAGCCGCTCCAGGGATTGCGGCTTGCCCGAAGCCAGCAGGAAGGCTTCGATCAGCGACGCCAGGTCGCGGGGTTCATTAAGGTTCATCGGGTTCTTCAACAAGCGCCGGGCGAAGCCGCACGTGGATGGCGGCGAAGGGTTCATTCTGCACCAGTTCGACCAGCGATTCCTTCACCAGCTCGAGAATCGCCATGAAGGTCACCACCACGCCCAGCTTGCCCTCCTCGGCGGCAAACAGCTCGACGAACGGCACGAATCCGCCGCCCTTCAGGCGCTCCAGCACCTGGCTCATGCGCTCGCGGGTGGACAAGGTCTCGCGGGTGATCTGGTGGCTTTCGAACAGGTCGTTGCGGCGCATCACCTCGGCAATCGACACCAGCAGCTCTTCCAGGCTGACCTGGGGCAACAGCTTGCGCACCTTGGCCTGCGGCGCCTCCAGGCGTGGCACCAGCACCTCGCGGCCAACCCGTGGCAACGCATCGATGCCTTCGGCGGCGGCCTTGAACCGCTCATACTCCTGCAGGCGGCGGATCAGCTCGGCGCGCGGGTCGCCCTCCTCCTCCTCGACGTCGGCCGAGCGCGGCAGCAACATGCGCGACTTGATCTCGGCGAGCATGGCAGCCATCACCAGGTATTCGGCGGCCAGTTCCAGGCGCACGCTCTTCATCAGCTCCACGTAGCCCATGTACTGGCGGGTGATTTCTGCCACCGGGATGTCGAGGATGTCGATGTTCTGCTTGCGGATCAGGTACAGCAACAGGTCCAGCGGGCCTTCGAAAGCTTCGAGGATGACTTCCAGGGCGTCCGGCGGGATGTACAGGTCCAGCGGCAGCTCGGTCAGGGCTTCGCCATAGACCAGGGCCAGCTGCAGTTGCCGAGGCGCTTCGGCCTGTTCGGCCGGTGCCTCGGGCATTTCCACCTGGCTCACGCGTAGTCCAGGAACGGCTTGGGGTCGCCGCAGCCTTCACGGACCAGCGCAGGCTCGTCGCCAGTCAGATCGATGATGGTCGAAGCCTTGAGGTCGCCGTAGCCACCATCGATGATCAGGTCGACATGGTGTTCCAGGCGCTGGCGTATCTCATAGGGGTCGGTCATCGGCTCTTCTTCGGGTGGCAAGATCAGGCTCACGCTCATCAGCGGCTCGCCCAACTCCTCCAGTAACGCCAGGACAATGGGGTTGGACGGTACGCGCAACCCGATAGTACGGCGCTTTTCGTGCATCAGAAGCCGAGGCACTTCGCGGGTGGCATTGAGGATGAACGTATAAGGCCCGGGAATATGCGCTTTGAGCAGGCGGAAGGTGGACGTATCGATCTTGGCGAACAACCCCATTTGCGAAAGGTCGCAGCACAGCAAGGTGAAGTTGTGCTGCTTGTCCAGCTGGCGCAAGCGCCGGACCCGCTCGATGGCGCCCTTGTCGCCAATCTGGCAGCCGAGCGCGTAAGCCGAGTCGGTCGGATAAACCACCACGCCGCCCTTGCGGATAATCTCGACGGCTTGTTTGATCAGGCGCAGCTGCGGATTCTCCGCATGAATCTGGAAAAATTGGCTCACGTAGTCGTCCTGTTCATACCGCCAAAGGCTGTTCATGGCTGAATCGGCGCCACAGAGGTGGCAGGTCCTCGGGCAAAGGCCGGTAGGCACCGATCTCGCCCCAGGTGCCGGGGCCGTGGAAGTCACTGCCAGCGCTTGCCAGCAGGCCGAATTCACGGGTGAGGATGGACATGGTGCCCACCTGCTCGGCCGGCATCATCCCGTTGACCACTTCAAGTGCCTGCCCGCCTGCCTGAATATAGTCGGCAATCAGCCGTCTGCGCTTGCTGCGGGTCAGATCGTAGTGCATGGGATGCGCCAGGCTCACCCACGCATTGGACTGGCGCAGGGTGGCGACGGTTTCATCGAGGGTCGGCCAGTGCTGCTTGACGTCCCCCAGCTTGCCGGCCCCCAGCCATTTGCGAAACGCCTCGCCGCGGTCCTTGACGTGCCCGGCGCGCACCAGGTATTCGGCAAAATGCGGGCGTGCCGGGGCGTTGCCGCTATCGCCCAGTTCGTGCTGCACGGCGCGGGCGCCGTCGAGGGTACCGGGCATGCCCTTGGCCGCCAGCCGTTTGTCGATTTCTTCGGCGCGCAGCCAGCGGCCACGGTGCAGCGCATCGATTGCCGCCAGCAGGGGCGGCGCGTCGAGCGGGAAGTCATAGCCCAGCACATGGATGGTCGCACCACCCCAGGTGCACGACAGCTCTACCCCGCTGACCCAGTGCATGCCCTTGTCGCGGCACGCCTGGCGCGCCTCAGGCAGGCCTTCGATGGTGTCATGGTCGGTCAGTGCCAGCGTTTGCACCCCGTGCTCATGGGCCCGGGCGACCAGGGTCGAGGGCGACAGGGCGCCGTCGGAGGCCGTGCTGTGACAGTGCAGATCAACATTCATGGAGGAGCGCTTTCGCTGGAATCGATGTTTGTTATTATGCCGTCACATCCCGATTCTGGCTGCCATTGTGAAACAATTCATCGATTTCATCCCGCTGCTGCTGTTCTTCATCGTCTACAAGCTCGACCCACGTCCCATGGAAGTCGCCGGCCACAGCTTCGAATTCGGCGGTATCTACAGCGCCACGGCCATGCTGATCATCAGCTCGCTGGTGGTGTATGGCGCGCTGTTCCTGCGCCAGCGCAAGCTGGAAAAGGGCCAGTGGCTGACCCTGGTAGCCTGCCTGGTGTTCGGCGGCCTGACGCTGACCTTCCACAGCGAAACCTTCCTGAAGTGGAAGGCGCCGGTGGTGAACTGGCTGTTCGCCCTGGGCTTCGCCGGCAGCCACTTCGTCGGCGACCGGGTGCTGATCAAGCGCATCATGGGCCACGCCCTGAGCCTGCCCGATGCCATCTGGACCCGCCTGAACCTGGCCTGGATCGGCTTCTTCCTGTTCTGCGGCGCGGCCAACCTGTTCGTCGCCTTCACCTTCCAGGACTTCTGGGTCGACTTCAAGGTGTTCGGCAGCCTGGGCATGACCGTGATCTTCCTGGTGGCGCAGGGCGTGTTCCTGTCGCGCCACTTGCACGACGACCCTTCTACCTCCAAACCCAAGGATTGACATGCTCTACGCCATCATCGCCAGCGACGTCGCAAACTCCCTGGAAAAGCGCCTGGCCGCCCGCCCGGCGCACATCGAACGCCTGCAGCAACTCAAGGCCGAGGGCCGCGTGGTACTGGCCGGCCCGCACCCGGCCATCGACAGCAACGACCCGGGCGAAGCAGGTTTCAGCGGTAGCCTGATCGTTGCCGAGTTCGAATCGCTGGCCGCCGCGCAGGCCTGGGCCGATGCCGACCCGTACATTGCGGCCGGCGTGTACGACAAGGTCGTGGTCAAGCCGTTCAAGCAAGTACTGCCCTGATCTGGGGCCGCGTCGCCTGCTTCGCGGGCTTGCCCGCTCCCACAGGTAACCCACAAACCTCAGGATCTGTGGTGTCCCCGTGGGAGCGGGCAAGCCCGCGAAGAAGGCCACGCGGTACTGGCAGTTATACGATTGCCATCAGTCTGCGGTATCTTTGCCACTGGCGGGCCGAATAGCCGCCGTCAATGGTTGAATTGAGTGAGTCATGAGCGAGCTGTTACTGATTGATGATGACCAGGAACTGTGCGAGCTGCTCGGCAGCTGGCTGACCCAGGAAGGGTTTACCGTGCGCGCCTGCCACGATGGCCACAGCGCACGCCAGGCCCTGGCCGCGCACGCCCCGGCGGCGGTGGTGCTGGACGTGATGCTGCCCGACGGCAGTGGCCTGGAACTGCTCAAGCAGTTGCGCAGCGAGCACGCCGAACTGCCGGTGCTGATGCTCTCGGCGCGCGGCGAGCCGCTGGACCGCATCCTCGGCCTGGAACTGGGCGCCGACGACTACCTGGCCAAACCTTGCGACCCGCGTGAACTCACCGCTCGCCTGCGCGCCGTGCTGCGCCGCAGCCACCCCACCGCCACCACCAGCCAGGTGGAACTGGGCGACCTGGTCTACAGCCCTGCTCGTGGCGTGGCCAGCATCGACGGCCGCGAAATGACCCTGACCCTGTCCGAAAGCCGCATTCTCGAAGCCCTGCTGCGCCAACCCGGCGAGCCGCTGGACAAGCAGGAACTGGCGCAGATCGGCCTGGGCCGCAAGCTGACCCTGTACGACCGCAGCCTGGACATGCATGTCAGCAACCTGCGCAAGAAGATCGGCCCGCACGCCGATGGCCGGCCGCGCATCGTGGCCCTGCGCAGCCGTGGCTATTACTACTGCCTCTGAAATCGCCGGGGCCGCTGCGCGCCCCATCGCCGGCAAGCCAGCTCCCACAGGGATTGCACAAGGCTTGAGGTCAATGCGGTCGAGGTGGGAGCTGGCTTGCCGGCGATGGGGCGCAAAGCGGCCCTCATTCATCTTTACCGAGCCTTTACCCTCCACTGACCGCGCTTGACGATGATCTCCCTAGACTGTGCTCATCCGGTAACCACCGGCCTATGTAAAGGAGAGACACCATGCGCAAGACCCTTATCGCCCTGATGTTCGCCGCCGCCCTGCCGACCATGGCCATGGCCATGCCTGAAGGCGGCCCGCGCCACGACGGCCCGCATCATCGCGGTGATGCGCCTTTCCACCAGCTGGACCTGAGCCGTGACCAGCGCCAGCAGATCGGCAAGCTGATGGGCGAGCAGATGAAACAGCGCCGCGACATCACCGAGCGCTACCTGTCCAAACTGCCAGCCGCCGACCAGAAGGCGATGAAGGACGAACTGCAGGCCAACCGCGACAAGACCGACAGCGCGGTCCGTGCCCTGCTCCAGCCTGAGCAGCAGAAGAAGTTCGACGAACTGCAGAAGGAACGCGCCGCACAAAAAGCCGAGTGGCAGGAGTTCCAGGCCTGGAAAGCTGAAAAAGGCAACAAGGCCCAGTAAGCTGTCCGCCCGATGCCCGGCCCGCCTCAGTGCGAGCCGGGCTGTTCCCGTTTGCAGGAGGTGCACTTGCGTTCACTGTTCTGGCGCATCCTGGCCAGTTTCTGGCTGGCCATCACCCTGGTTGCGGGCCTGTCGATCCTGCTGGGCCATATGCTCAACCAGGACGCCTGGATCCTCAGCCGCCACCCGGGCCTGAATACCCTGGCCAGCAAGTGGGCCAAGCATTACGAACAGGAAGGCCTGGCTTCGGCACAGCACTTCCTGGAACGGCGCAAGGACCGCTACAAGATCGACGTGCAGGTGCTCGACGACAGTGGCGAAGCCGTGGTGCCTGGCACCTTCCCACGCCGTGCGGCGGCCTTCGAGGCACGCCAGCACAACGACCAGCGGCGCCTGCCGTGGCGCCGGCTGACCGAGGAATACACCAGCCCCGACACCGGCGAGACGTACCTGCTGATCTACCGCATCCCCCATCCGGCGCTGGATGCCTGGCACCGCGAAAGCCTGTTGTGGCCGCTCAGTGCGCTGGGCATTGCCCTGGTGGTGCTGACCCTGTTCAGCCTGCTGGTAACGCTGTCCATCACCCGCCCGCTCAACCGCCTGCGCGGCGCCGTGCATGACCTGGGCCAGACCACCTACCAGCAGAACAGCCTGGCACAATTGGCGGCGCGGCGTGACGAGTTCGGCGTGCTGGCCAAGGACTTCAACAAGATGGGCGCGCGCCTGCAAAGCACCATCGGCAGCCAGCGCCAGTTGCTGCGCGATGTGTCCCATGAACTGCGCTCGCCGCTGGCCCGGCTGCGTATCGCCCTGGCCTTGGCCGAGCGTGCCGAGCCCGAGCAGCGCGAGGCGCTGTGGCCACGCCTGACCCGGGAATGCGACCGGCTTGAGGACCTGATCAGCGAAATTCTCGCCCTGGCGCGGGTCGATGCCGAACAGGCCCATGCCGAGCCGGTCGACCTTAACGCCCTGCTCGGCAGCGTGCGCAAGGACGCCCAGCTCAGCGCACCGGAGCAGGATGTGCGCCTGGAGGCACAGCCGGGGTTGGCCATGCTGGGCTGGCCAACGCTGATCGAGCGTGCCGTGGACAACCTGCTGCGCAACGCCCTGCGCTTCAACCCGCAGGGCCAACCGATCGAAGTCAGCGCCGTGCGCGAGCAGGACCGTATCGTGATCAGCGTGCGCGACCATGGGCCGGGGGCGGCGGCGGAACACCTGAAGCAGTTGGGCGAGCCGTTCTTCCGTGCGCCTGGGCAGGATGCGCCGGGGCATGGGCTGGGGCTGGCGATTGCACGCAAGGCGGCAGAGCGGCATGGTGGCAGCCTGGTGCTGGAGAACCATCCGCAGGGTGGATTTGTAGCTCGGCTGGAGTTGCCTGTTGCTGAAGTGACGGGTAGTTGATGTGATGTAGAGGCAACTGGCCCTTTCGCGGGCTCGTCGGGTCGCCGCACCGCCGCTCCCACAGGTACTACACAAGCCTTGAAGGCAGTTTTGTACCTGTGGGAGCGGCGGTGCGGCGACCCGACGAGCCCGCGAAGAGGCCAGCAGCCATTATGGAGCAATCAGCCCAAAGCTGCGTTATCCCCAGGCACTGACGAAATCAGCGGTTTCCAGAATCGGCGCCGTACGCGGCTCGGTCAGCGGCGTACCAACATACAAGTAACCGATCAGTTCCTCGTTCTCGGCCAGCCCCAGGCCCTTGTGCACATGGGCATCGAAAGCCATGTCGCCGGTGCGCCATACCGCACCGATACCTTGCGCATGCGCAGCAATCAGGATGCCGTGCGCCGCACAGCCTGCCGCCAGCCGCTGCTCGGACCTGGGCACCTTGAAGTGGTCCTGCAGCCTGGCAATCACCACGATCAGCAACGGCGCCCGCAGCGGCATGGCACGGGCCTTGTCCAGGGCAGCCTGGCTGGCATCGCCCTTGTGCTGCAGCGCTTCGGCGAACAGCTCCCCCAGCTTCTCCCGGCCCTGGCCTTCGATGGTTAGAAAGCGCCATGGCCGCAGCTGGCCGTGGTCCGGGGCGCGCAGGGCCGCCTGGAACAGCGCCTCGCGCTGGGCGGCATTGGGCGCCGGGTCGGTCAGGCGTGGCACGGAAACACGGTTGAGCAATGCGTCGAGAGCCTCCATCGGCTACCCTCCTGGCAGGTAAATGTGCGGCCATTCTAGCGTTTACATCATCAGACCCATAGGTAGAATGGCGCCCTTCCGTTTCGAGTCAGAGCAGATCACATGGCGTTGCCGACCTTAAGGATCATTGGTTTCATCATCGGCATCTTCCTGATTACCCTCGCCGTCAGCATGGCCGTGCCCATGGCGACCCTGGTGATCTTCGAACGCACCCGTGACATGCCATCGTTCCTCTGGTCGAGCCTGATCACGTTCATCGCCGGCCTGGCCATGGTGCTGCAAGGCCGCCCCGAACATGTGCACCTGCGCCCGCGCGACATGTACCTGCTGACCGTCAGCAGCTGGCTGGTAGTGTGCGTGTTTGCCGCCCTGCCGTTCCTGCTGACCCAGCACATCAGCTATACCGACGCGTTTTTCGAAAGCATGTCAGGCATCACCGCCACCGGCGCCACCGTGCTCAGCGGGCTCGATAACATGTCGCCGGGCATCCTGATGTGGCGTTCGATGCTGCACTGGCTTGGCGGCATCGGCTTCATCGGCATGGCGGTAGCGATCCTGCCGCTGCTGCGCATCGGTGGCATGCGCCTGTTCCAGACCGAGTCGTCCGACCGCTCGGAGAAGGTCATGCCACGCTCGCACATGGTCGCCAAGTCGATCGTGGGGGTATACGTCGGCTTCTCGATCCTGGGTGCGCTGGGCTTCTGGTGGGCCGGCATGAGCCCGTTCGATGCGATCAACCACGCCATGTCGGCGATTTCCACTGGCGGGTTTTCCACCTCCGACCAGTCGCTGGCCAAATGGGACATCCCGGCCGTGCACTGGGTCGCGGTGGTGGTGATGATTCTCGGCAGCCTGCCCTTCACCCTTTACGTGGCGACGCTGCGCGGCAACCGCAAGGCACTGCTCCGCGACCAGCAGGTGCAGGGTTTGCTGGGCATGCTGGTGGCCACCTGGCTGGTGCTTGGCACCTGGTACTGGGCCACCACCAACCTGCACTGGCTCGACGCCCTGCGCCACGTGGCGCTGAACGTGACCTCGGTGGTCACCACCACCGGTTTTGCCCTGGGTGACTACAGCCTGTGGGGCAACTTCTCGCTGATGCTGTTCTTCTACCTGGGCTTCGTCGGCGGCTGCTCCGGCTCGACGGCAGGTGGCATCAAGATCTTCCGCTTCCAGGTCGCCTACATCCTGCTCAAGGCCAGCCTCAACCAGCTGATCCACCCGCGTGCGGTGATCAAGCAGAAGTACAACGGCCACCGCCTTGACGAAGAAATCGTGCGGTCGATCCTCACCTTCTCGTTCTTCTTCGCCATCACCATCTGCGTCATGGCGCTGCTGCTGTCGTTGCTTGGCGTAGACTGGATGACCGCCCTGACCGGCGCTGCCGGCACGGTCTCGGGTGTAGGCCCGGGCCTGGGTGAAGTGATCGGCCCGTCGGGCAACTACGCCACGCTGCCGGATGCCGCCAAGTGGATTCTCGCCAGCGGCATGCTGCTCGGTCGCCTGGAAATCATCACCGTGCTCGTGTTGTGCATGCCGGCATTCTGGCGCCACTGACCAGCTCGGGCTCCGCACCCAGGCGGGCGCGGAATTCACCGGGTGTGGCATCGAACCAGCGGCGGAACGCCCGGTAGAAGTTGCTGGGGTCGGCAAAGCCCAGCAGGTAGGCGGTTTCCAGCAGGGTCATGCCAGGCTGCGCCAGGTATTGTTCGGCCAGTTCGCGGCGGGTGTCATCGAGCAGGGTCTGGAAGCTGGTGCCCTCCTCCTGCAACCGCCGCTGCAAGGTACGCTGCGACAGGTGCAGGGCCTGGGCCAGGGCCTCGCGCTTGGGCTCGCCCTGCGGCAGGATGCGGCACAGCACCTGTCGCACGCGGTGGGTGACCCGGCTTTCCGAGAAACGCGCCAGGTATTCGCCGGCAAAGCGGTCATGCAGGATGGCCATGGCTTCGTTGGCGGTGGGCAGCGGTGCCTCCATGTCGGCGCGCTCGAACACCAGCGCATCGTGCGGCGCACCGAACACCAGCGGCGAGTGGAACGCCACCTTGTACGGTTCGATGTCCTTTGGTTGCGGCCCCTGCACCAGCACCCGGCGTGGTTGCACCTGCCGACCGCTGAGCCAGCTGCACAGCGCCAGCGCGCACGCCAGCGACGCCTCGGCACTGTGCCGGGTTGGCGGCAGATGGTCGCCGTGCACGGTCAGGATCAGCGAATAGCCTTCGGGGCCGAGGACGAAGCTGAGGTCGGAGCTTTCGGCGATGATGCGCTGGTAACGCACCAGGCGCTCGAAGCCTTCGGCCAACGTGCGGCTGGACATCAACGCATAACCCACCACATGGAACGACGCCGGGCGCACCACCCGCGCCATGTTCAGGCCAATGGCCTCGTTGCCCGACAGTTCCACCGCCAGTTGCCACAACCGGGTCATGGCGTCCTGGGGGAAGCGCGCGTCGGGGTCATCGAGGGCGGCGAAATCCAGCCCCAACTGCTTGAACATGGCCCGGCAGTCCAACCCTTCCAGTTCGAGTGCCTTCACGATTCCTGACGCCCAGCTCGCTGACGTGGTTCTTTCGCTCATGACAGGCATCTTGCTGACCGCTCCTGCGGTGAACCCCAAGGATATTCAATTGGCGCCTATTGTCACTGATAGGCCTCGCCAGTCACTCTAGACTCGAATCAGGCTCCACGCCGTGCATCTTGTCCAGAAGTATTAATCCCGGAGCACTGCCATGAACCGCACAGCGCAGTTTCGCAGCTTCGCCGAGTTCTATCCCTATTACCTGGGGGAGCACAGCAACCCCACCTGCCGCCGCCTGCACTTTGTCGGCACCAGCCTGGTGATCGCCCTGCTGGCGTATACCATCGGCAGTGGCAAATGGTTGCTGCTACTGGCCGTGCCCGTGTTCGGCTACGGCTTTGCCTGGGTCGGGCATTTCTTTTTCGAAAAGAACCGGCCAGCGACCTTTACCCATCCGTTGTACAGCCTGATTGGGGATTTCGTGATGTTCAGGGATATCCTGCTGGGCAAGATCAGCCTGTAGGTCTTTTGGGGCTGCCTTGCGGTCCCATGTGGGAGCGGCCCTGTGTCGCGAAAGGGCTGCAAAGCAGCCCCCTTGGCCCTCAAGCCCTACGCCGGTTCACGCAACGCCGCCGCTGCCTGCGCTTCACGCGCCTGCGCCTCGGCCAGCCGATACAACTCGATCGTGCCATCCCAATGCTCGATCAGCGCCGTACACGACTCCACCCAATCCCCGCAATTGAGGTACTCCACCTCCCCCACCTGGCGAATCTCGGCATGGTGGATATGCCCACACACCACCCCATGAAAACCGCGACGGGTGCACTCGTGGGCAATCGCATCCTCGAAGTCGCTGATGAAGTTCACCGCACCTTTGACCTTGTGCTTCAGGTACGCCGACAGGGACCAATAGCCGTATCCATAGCGGGCGCGCCAGTGATTGAGCCAGCGATTGAGCACCAGGGTGAACTCGTAGGCACGGTCACCCAGAAACGCCAGCCAGCGGTGGTAACGGGTAATCACATCGAACTGGTCGCCATGAATCACCAACAGGCGGCGGCCATCGGCGGTCAGGTGCTCGGCCTCATCCACCAGTTGGATGTTGCCGAGGATCAGCCTGGAATAACGGCGCAGGAATTCGTCATGGTTGCCGGTGACGTAGATCACCTCGGTGCCCCGCTTGCTCATGGTCAGCAACCGGCGGATCACGTTGGTATGGGCTTGCGGCCAGTAGATGCCACCGCGCAGCTTCCAGCCATCGATGATATCGCCCACCAGGTAGATGCGGTCGGCCTGGTAACCCTTGAGGAACTGCGAAAGGTGTTCGGCCTGGCAATCGCGGGTACCCAGATGCACATCGGAAATCCACAGGGTACGCACGCGTTGCTTGCGCGAGGGACGGGACAGTTCGGCATGGGACATGGGCAGGCTCCGGCGCAGTTTGCTGGAGCCTGGCAGGCGCGGATGACAGCGCAGTGGCAAAACCGTTACGAGTGATGGGTTGCAGGGAATCAGGCACAATGCGCTTCTGCCCTGCGAGGACGATGCTACCCATGACCGCCGGCCCGATCCTCTCGCTGCGCCACTACCGCGACAGCCTGATCGCCCACAGCCACGAACACCCGCAACTGGTGTTCGGCCTGCGCGGTCGCCTGGATTTCGAGGTGCAGGGGCATGGCGCCGGGATCGATCGACAGGGGCTTATCGTGGTACCGGCGGGTGCCCATCACACCTGTGCCAGCGATGGCGGTAGCGATTGCCTGGTGCTGGATGTACCAGGGGACCTCTGGTTGCGCGAGCAACTCGGCGACCATGCCGATGCCAGCCGCCGTTTGCTCGACCGCCCCGGCGCCCTGGGCCTGGATGAGCGCCAGCAACAGTTGGTGGACTGGCTGGCAGCCAGCCCCATGCATGATCCGCTGATTGCCCGCCAAGGGGCAGCGCTGCTACTGGCCAGCCTCAACCCTGCGGCGGCCGCCAGTGTCAGCGCCAGCCGGCGCCTGCCCTATGCCGCCTTCGATGCGCATATCGAGCAGCAGGCCGCCTACCCGCTGCAAGTGGCTGACCTGGCGCGCATCGCCGGGTTGTCCAGTGCCCGCCTGCATGCGCGCTTTATTGCAGAATGCGGGATGACGCCGATGGACTACATTCGCCAGCGGCGCTTGCTCAAGGCGCGGCGCCTGGTGGTGCAGACCTTGCTACCGATGGGGGAGATTGCGGCGCAGGTGGGGTACAGCTCGCAGAGTGCGTTTTCGGCGGCGATGTTGCGGGCGTTTGGTTGTACGCCTTTGGCGCTGCGGCGAGAGGCTGGCGACAATTGACAGCAGTCTTGCGACAGAACTTGATTGCCTGAGCCTTTACACTTTGCCTGTGCCGGCCTCTTCGCGGGCACGCCCGCTCCCACAGGTATTGCGCAAAACCGTGGGAGCGGGCATGCCCGCGAAGAGGCCGGCATAGTCAGCACAGATCTTGAGCAAGGACCCCCCATGAACCACCGCACTGCCCTCGGCGCCCTGCACATTGGCGCGCTGTTCTTCGGCCTCACCGGCGTCTTCGGCAAACTGGCCGCCAGTGCCAGCCCGGTGATCATCGTCTTCGGCCGCGCCGCCTTCGCCGTGCTCGCCCTGGCCCTGTTCGCCAGCCTGGCCGGGCCGGGCTGGCAACGCCTGAGCGGCCAGGACGCCCGCCGTCTGCTGCTCGGCGGCGTGCTGCTGGCCGGCCACTGGGTCAGCTTCTTCATTGCGGTAAAGGTTGCCGGCGTGGCCATCGCCACCCTTGGCTTTGCCAGCTTCCCGGCCTTTACCGTGATCCTCGAAGGCCTGCTGTTCCGCGAA
>Ga0209676_1001047_pt1 | contig 31859 bp, 26 predicted proteins | sample AraplaCvi_mLB_r2_FD_184282 | JGI IMG/M metagenome (GOLD analysis project Ga0209676, IMG submission 184282) | Arabidopsis root microbial communities from North Carolina, USA - plate scrape MF_Cvi_mLB_r2 (SPAdes) (version 2) | ecosystem: Host-associated > Plants > Roots > Endosphere | place: USA... | reverse complement strand
GTGGACAAGCTCAAGAACGAAGCCAAAGTGATCTGAGGAAGAAACGAACATGACCGCACTCGTCATTGCCGAACACGACCACGCCAGCATCAAGCCGGCCACCCTCAACACCGTGACCGCCGCCCTGGCCTGCGGTGGCGACGTCCACATCCTCGTGGCCGGTGCCAACGCTGCAGAAGCCGCCAAGGCCGCCGCGCAGATCGCCGGCGTGTCCAAGGTGATCGCTGCCGACAGCGCCAGCCTGGCCGAGAACCTCGCCGAGAACGTCGCAGCCCAGGTGCTGGCGATCGCCGGCAACTACAGCCACATCCTGTTCCCCTCGACCGCCAACGGCAAGAACGTCGCACCGCGCGTGGCCGCCAAGCTCGATGTGGCACAGATCTCCGACATCACCAAGGTCGACAGCCCGGATACGTTCGAGCGCCCGATCTACGCCGGCAACGCCATCGCCACCGTGCAGAGCACCGACCCCACCAAGGTGATCACCGTGCGCACGACCGGCTTCGACGCCGCAGCCGCCACCGGTGGCAGCGCCACCGTTGAAACGGCTGAAGGCGTCGCCGACAGCGGCAAGAGCGCATTCGTCGGCCGTGAAGTCACCAAGAGCGACCGCCCCGAACTGACCGCCGCCAAGATCATCGTCTCCGGTGGTCGTGCGCTGGGCAGCGCCGAGAAGTTCACCGAAGTGATGACGCCGCTGGCCGACAAGCTCAACGCCGGTCTCGGCGCCAGCCGCGCTGCAGTGGACGCAGGCTACGCACCGAACGACTGGCAAGTGGGCCAGACGGGCAAGATCGTCGCGCCGCAGCTGTACATCGCCGCGGGCATCTCGGGTGCCATCCAGCACTTGGCCGGCATGAAGGACTCGAAGGTCATCGTCGCGATCAACAAGGACGAAGAAGCGCCGATCTTCTCGGTGGCCGACTACGGCCTCGTGGCCGACCTGTTCACGGACGTGCCCGAGTTGGTCAAGGTGCTGGCGTCTGAAGCCCTCTGAATCTCCCCTTGTGCACCTTCTTGAGCGCTTAAGAACTCCCAGAGGCAGCGCCCGAGTCAACCGCGTTGCCAAGAGTTTCCGCGTTTGAGACCGTACCGCCGTTGGTTTGAGAGGACGAACGCACGAGGCGCTGCAGTTCGCGAGCCAGTCAATATTCCAAGGCGCTAGTTCTCTCAAAAAGACCGGATGCGAGGGATGCCCGGGCGACTACAGAGGATGCGTGCGAGGTACAGCCTAGTGAATTTCGCGAATTCTTGGTCAAGGTTGATATCGCAACGTCTGTCGGATGCCGAGAGCCATCCCATCGCCTTCCGGAACAGACTGACCCCGGCACAGCAGCCAAAACTTCTGCACAGGTACAGCCTAGAGATGGCTCTCGTTCCAGAAATTCCAATTTCATCAATCTCTTGATTCTCTTTGTATATGAACCATAGCCGCTTCCCCTTGCTCGGATTGCGGGCCTTCGAAGCCACCGCGCGTCATCTCAGTGTTTCCAATGCGGCATCGGAGCTGTGTGTGACGCCTGGTGCAGTCAGCCAGCAAGTGAAACTGCTCGAAGATCTTGTGGGGGTTCCGTTGCTGCAGCGCAAAGGCCGATCCGTCGAGTTGACGGATGCTGGCCAGGTTCTTCGACCTGTGCTCACGCAGTGCTTTCAGACCATTGAACTGACGCTCAATGCCATCGCGCGCGGGCCTCGCATCGACATGCTCAAATTGTGCCTGTTGCCCACGCTGGCTGAGAAGTGGCTGATGCCGCGCCTATCGCGCTTCCAGGAGTCGCACCCACAACTGGATATCCAGATCATGACCAGCTTCCGCGAGATCCGCTTCGAGGCCGAAGATGTTGACTTGGCATCCTTCGTGGGAACGGAGCTGCCTGCCGGTGTCGAGGGCTTGCGTCTGTTCAGCGACAGCTCTCAGCCTGTGTGTAGTCCGGCATTTTTGCGTGAAACTTGTCAACTCACTACCCCGGCGGATCTTTCGAGGGTCACGCTGCTTCACTCGGTGCGGCGCATGGATGATTGGCAGCGCTGGCTCGACTTGGCCGGCGTCGCGCAACTGCGGCCGCAGAGGAATCTGTCGTTTGAGAACTCGTCGCTTGCCATTCAAGCCGCCATTGACGGACTCGGCGTCGCGATGGTTCAGTGTGAATACGTCAGGGAGCTTCTGAAAGTGGGCGTCCTTGTGGCGCCCTTCGAATTGGTCGCACGTGGCGACTATGCCTACTATTTGATCTGGTCAACCATGAGGAACAAGTCAGCGGCTGCCAGTTCCTTCCTGCGATGGGTGCAACAGGAGGTAGGAGCAAAAGCAGGGTAAGGTTTACTGCGATGGTTCGACAGGTGCAGTCGTATTGGATGTGTACCAACCTTCAAGAAAATACGTATGTCTGAGTGCTCCGAGTCACGTCAAACTGCGCTCTGAACTTTCATTTTTCTGACACCAGCCCCGGCGCGCAGACGCCATTGCACAGGGCCGACGACGATGAGACACCCCCCCAACGACGTTCCCTTCGACATGCCCTCCGTCCCGTTCCGCGGCATCGTGGAACAGTCGGTCGCAGGCGTGTACATCCTGCAGGACGAGCACTTCCAGTACACCAACGCCACGTTCGCCGGCATGGCCGGCTATTCGACCGACGAGGTGCTGGGCAAGCCGCTGCGCGACTGCGTGCCCGGCTACTACGTCGGCGAGGTGATGGAGCGCTACCAGCGGCGCATCTCCGGCGAAGTCAAGAGCATGCACTTCGTGACCCACGGGCTGCACCGCGACGGCAACGTGGTGCACATCGACGTGCACGGACAGACCATGCAGTTTCGCGGTCGCCCCGCGGTGGTGGGCGTGGGCGTGAACGTGACCGGCCAGATCCAGCGCGACGCCGAACTGCTGGAGTCGCGCCACGAGTACCGCGAGCTGGCCTCGCGGCTGAACACCATGCGCGAGCAGCAGCGCGCGGAGTACGCGCGCGAGGTGCACGACGTGCTCGGCGGGCTGCTCACCTCGATGAAGCTCGACGTGGGCCGCATCGCGCGCCGCTCGCGCTCCAGCGCCATCCGCGGCATCGCCTGCGACCTCAACGCGCTGCTGGTCGAGGCCATCGACAACGTGCGCGAACTGTCGGAGTCGATGCGCCCGCAGGCGCTGGATCACCTGGGCCTGGGCGCGGCCATCGCCAGCCACCTGAAGCGCTTTCGCGAACGCTCCGAGCTGCGCACGAGCCTGCAACCGCCGGAGTTCGACATCGACCTGCCGCGCTGGCGATCGATTGCGGTGTTCCGCATCTTCCAGGAGGCGCTCACCAACGTCGCACGGCATGCGCGCGCCACCGGCGTCACCGTGCGCTTCCGTCGCAGCGACACGGCCTTCTGGCTGGAGATCGAGGACGACGGCATCGGCTTCAGCGCGGGCGTGCCGGCGATGCGGCAGTCGCTCGGCCTGATCTCGATGCGCGAGCGCGCCTACGAGCTCGGCGGCACGCTGACGATCGACTCGGCCCCGCGCTTCGGCACGCGCGTGACGCTGCATGCGCCCATCGTGCAAAGCCCGCCGGTGCGCACCTGATCCCTACCTGATCCGACATGACCCGCCTGCTCATCATCGACGACCACGCCATGTTCCGCTCGGGCCTGCGCAAGGTGCTGCAGGACGCACCCGAGATCACCCGCATCGACGAGGCCGGCGACTGGCGTGGCGGCCTGGCCTGCCTGGAGGCCGCACCGACCGACGTGCTGCTGCTGGACATCAACATGCCCGACTGCAGCGGCCTGGACCTCATCGGCCCGATCCGCGAGCGCTTTGCGGCGCTGCGCATCATCATGCTGAGCATGTACTCGGAGCCGCAGTACGCGGTGCGCGCGCTGCGCAACGGCGCGCATGGCTATGTGGCCAAGGACATGGAGGCCGCCGACCTGATCGCCGCGATCCGCATCGTGAGCCGCGGCCGCCAGTTCGTCGCGCCTTCAATCACGCGGGCGATGGCCGACACGCTGCTGGGCGTCGCGCCCGACCCGCGTCCGCACGAGCGGCTGTCGTCGCGCGAATCGGAGATCCTGCGCATGATCGTGGGCGGCGACTCCCTCACGGCCATCGCCGAGCGCCTGGCGATCAACGTCAAGACCGTGAGCACCTACCGCCGGCGCCTGCTCGAGAAGATGGGGCTGGGCTCGAACGCGCAGCTGGTGCAGTACGCCGTGCACCACCGGCTGCTGGACTGAACGGCGCCGCATCTGGCCGCTCTGTGTACGTCATTGCTTCCGTATCGGCAGTCTCATGGTTTTTGAGGCGGCTATTTAGAGGGTGTAGACGAAATCAATTGGTTTGAAGATTGCATGCCATGTTGCCATCCAGAAGGAGATGGCAATGGCAAAGCAAACTCGAATGAGGGATGAATCGAAGGTTGTGGATCGAGGAGACCGACCACCGGCACTGAAATCTGAACAAGTGATCTTGCTGCGCGCCATCGTCACGCAGATGCCTCATGCAACACTCGACGAACTGGTCGGTGAACTGGAGTGCCGGTGTGCAGTGCGATTGTGCGCGGCGCCGATTTGTAGAGTCTTGCGCGCTCAGGGCATCGTGCGCGTGATGCCCGAACGCAGAGCGCTCTACGCCTGCCCCCGTCGGTCCATTCACAAGCGCTACGGCTACATATCTGCCCATCGGCGCGAAGCAGGCCGGCACTACAGCAGCGACCTGACTGATGCTGAATGGGCGCTGGTCGCCGATCTCTTCGAACGTCCAGCGCGAGGGCGTGGAACGCCAGCTCGCTACGAGCGCCGCACATGGTCGATGCCTGCTGCTACGTTCTGCGTACCGGCTGCGCCTGGCGCCTGCTGCCATTGAGCTTTGCACCGTGGCAGGCGGTCTACAAGGCATTCGTGCGCTGGGTCCAAGCCGATGCCTTCGAGCGGATGCAAGACCGACTGCGCCAACAGTGGCGCTTACGCATGGGGCGCAGCGCAGAACCGACCGCTGGGGTGATCGATGCCCAGTCGACACGATCCTCGCCGCAAGGTGGAGACAGCGGCTTCGATGCGGGCAAGAAGGTCAAGGGGCGCAAGCGCCATATGGTGGTCGACACGCTCGGATTGTTGCTGGCTGTCACGGTAACTGTGGCCAGTGTGCAAGACCGCGATGGTGCCAAAGAAGTCGTGGAACAGGCATGTCGCAAGGCACCCACCCTGGAGCTGCTGTACACCGACGGGGCGTACGGCGGCAAGTGCGCGCAAGCTATCGAGCACGCTCACGGCATCCGCGTCGAAGTAGCGCGCAGGCCCGGCAATCGTTCGACTGGCATGCTGCATGACTCACAGCAGTCGCTCTGGCCGCTGCCTACTGCGGGGTTCATCGTCCTGCCTAAGCGCTGGTGTTTGAGCGAACTCACGCCTGGAACGAGCGCTGCAGACGCTTGGCTATGCACCACGACCGCAGGACGTCCATCTCTGCGGCCTGGGTCTGGCTCGCCGAGGCGCGCATCCTGCTCAGCAGACTCGCCTACCTCAGTTGATTTCGTCTACACCCTCTTAACCCGAATTCAGGGCAGGCCTCCTCTTACCCGCCACGGGGCGAGTTTCCATGACGACTTCTCGTCCTCATCCATTCTCTAGGTGTCCAACCACGACCGAGGGCCACTCCCGTAGAGTATTGCGCTAACGCCGTTTGCAGTGCATCGAAAAAGTCCGAAGGTCGACCTATCTGGAGGGGTGAATGTTCGATGCACGAATCACCTTGATCCACTTTGCTGTATCCAATTTGAGCGCGGCACTCATTTCCGCGCGTGTCATGATGATTGGTTCGAACCCATTTTTGAGCAGTAGCTCCAGCATGCCAGGAGCACGCAAGATTCCCACGATTTCCTTGTGTAGCCGGTCGATGATGGGCGCCGGTGTTCCTGCAGGAACGCAGATGTCCCACCAATAGCTTGCCTCATATCCGGGCAAGCCAGCTTCGGCAATGGTGGGGAATTCTGGTGCCAGTTCGGTCCGCTTGGCGCTGGCCACGCCGAGGATCTTGAACTGCGGATGCTTCGCATATTGCATGGCACTTGGGAGGCCGACGATCCCGATCGGAATGTGACCGCCGAGCACATCGGTCAACGCGGGTGCAGCCCCCTTGTAAGGGACATGGAGCATCGGAATTTTGAGAGCCTTGGCCAGCAAAATCCCAGCAAGGTGATGCGGCGAGGCGACTCCCGGTGACGCATAGGCCAGTTCGGTCGCGGTTTTTATCTTCGCGTACTCGAGGAGTTCGGGCATCGATCTGACCGACAGCGCGGGGCCTGCCACCACCGCAATCGGAGCCGAAGCGAGTGCTGCCACTGGAATGAGATCGGTCATGGGATCGAAGCGCAGGCTGTCGAAGACCTCCCCCATGAACTGCACCGAGCTGCCACCCATACCGATCGTGTACCCGTCCGGCCTGGATCGGACAAGTTCGGCCAACCCAATCGTACCGCCACCACCGACCTTGTTTTCCACATGGATCGGTTGTCCCAGTACTTGGCCGAGCTCTTGGAGTACAAGCCGACCGATCAGATCGGATCCGCCGCCGGCAGGGAAGGGAATGATGGCGCGTATGGGTCTGCTGGGATAGGCCTGCGCCAAGCTCCCCATACAGGAGCCCCCCAGCAGGGTCGCCGCAGGAAGAGTGAAGAATCGTCTTCGCTTCATGGCTGATCTTTGAAGTTCCTTTTTCTTGCCAATGAGGGATGCGGGCTGAGGAGATTGTCCCGATGAGCGTAGGGGCCGCATTCGACGCACGCATCGATGATGCCCGGGGGAATGGAGCTCGCGACCGAGCTGAGAAAGCACCAGCCCTCATTGCAGAATTGGTGGCGGTGCTGGGCGAGGGGCAGATGTTCCCTGCCATAAACTGCGGATCAAGCGATCGCCGCACTATCTTGGTCGTGCATAAGTCGCATAGGCACGCCGCGATGTCATAGCCTTGTCCCTTCTGAAATCTACGAATGCAGCAGCAAGCTCTCTACGCTCACGACATCTTTCCACACATTCGTGTTGTCATGGGTATGGTCATCGGCCTTGGCGTGACGCGACTGCTGTCAGGCCTGGCGCGCATCGTGCAGCACCCGGCGCAGTACAGACTCTACGGCGTACACCTGGCCTGGGTTGCTTCCGTCCTCTTGGCCTTGGTGCATTTCTGGTGGTGGGAGTTTGGCCTCTTCCAGGTCGAGGTATGGGCTTTCGGGACCTATGCGTTCATCGTCAGCTACGCGATTGTGTTGTTCCTCATATGCGCGTTGCTTTTTCCTGACAGCATGCAGGACTATGTAAGCTACGAAGACTATTTCTACGCCCGCCGCGCATGGTTCTTTGGCCTTCTGGCTGCGACCTATCTGCTGGACGTGGTGGACACGCTGATCAAAGGCGAAGCACATTTCGCTCTCTTTGCGTGGGAATACCTGGTTCGTACGCCCATTCTCGTGACCCTGTGTGTTGTTGCAGCGAAAACCGCCAGCCAACGCTTTCACATCGTCTTCGTCGCCGCCACGTTGAGCTATCAACTTTCGTGGATTTTCAGGCTCTTCAACCGACTGAGCTGAGTGCGCGGCCTGGCGCGGGGTGACATCGCGAGCGCTTTTCACACGCTAGGCCATCAGGACCAGACCTATTCACAGCGTTCGCAGCCAATCCAGATAAACCAGTCCACGCCGCGCCGCCAGAATATCCAGAAACAGCACCAAGCCGGCTTGTATCGCAAGGCCAGCGCCCGCTCCCTGCCAACCACTGCCGCGCGATGCCAACCCAAAAAGCAGCAGTCCTGTCAGGAGCAGCCCGATTTCGATCCTGCGGTTGGTCTCGAAGGCTTTCATGACGGTCTGCATGCGTGGAATCTCTTCATCGCCAATGAGCGCTGGTGCCTGGGAGAGCATCTGCTGTACGCGCAGGCTGTCCTTCGGACTTCGCCACAGCATCGTCACGCCGACAGCTATCTGGATCAGTGCGACCGCAGCCAGGGGCCATGCAACGCCACGCCAGAACCCGGCTTGGTGCCAGCCCCAGGCAGCGACCCCGATGGCCAAGGCGCCGATGGTAACGAACATCAAGCCCGTGGTTCGCTCGGCCCCGAAGTAGATCTCAATCATTGCGTTCCTCATCACGTACCGAGTCGTGGCTCGGCAGACCCGCAAGAAAATGGTCCTCTCGCCTTTTCCTGAATCTGCCGCCCTCACGCGGTCAGCAGCGAGAATGCAAGGTCGTGTCATCGTGACAACCAATTTCGCGTTGGGCGTGCGCTTTCGCTCTCATCCTTGGATCTGGATTTATCAAATTTCAACCAGTCCCATCAAGATTCGATCATTTTCCGTCGGGCATTTTTTTTACTTCCACCATTTGATTTTTGACGCCATAAGATCCAATCAGAAAATGAATCCGTCGCGCCATCACCTTAGCAGACGGCTTCGGTTTTACTCATGTCAGAGACCGGAAAAGGGCACGAAATGGGATTTTTTAAGTATTGCACCGCATTGATCGCGGTGCTCTCGGTCGTGGGCTGCGGCAGCCCACAAAAGGCGTGGGTGAAGGACAACACGCCACACACGGCAGCTGAACAGGCACTGGCGGAGTGCAACTACCAAGCCGAGGCGGCCACGATTGGCATAGGAGCTGGCTCTCATCCAAAGACTTTCGGCAAGGCCATATCTACGGGCATCTCCGATGGTGTGGTTCGTGCAATGGATGAGAAAGAACTCGTTGAGCACTGCATGCAGGCCAAGGGATTCTCCAGATAACCTGATGCGCTTATCATCACCATCTCATACCTCGCAATGATGTCCTTTCAAACTATGGCCGGGACTTTGATCCTCTCGGCCGCCACAGCCTTGTCAGGCTGTACCGCTGCCGGCCCGTCGACCGAGCACATGATGGTGAATCGGGGGGTGATCGAGCAAATCGAGCCTGCACAAATTCATAGCTCGCACCATCTCGGCGTCGGCGCCATTGTGGGTGGCGTTGCTGGCTTAGGGATCGGGAGCCTGATTGGCCGCGGAACCGGACGAGATGTCGCGCGGGTGGTCGGTGTGATCGGCGGGACAATTGCAGGCAGCGAAGTCCAGCGGCGATATGACCAACCAGTCGCTGGTCAGCAGATCATCGTACGCACCGACAGCGGCGTTTTGGTCGCCGTCACCCAGCCTGTCAATTCGGGCCTGCGAGTCCGGCAGCGGGTCTACGTTGAGGGCAGCGGAGAAGCGGCGCGCGTCGTTGCCCAGTAGCAGCCTTCACCGGGCTTGCTGGGCGCTCCGGATGCAGGAGCGGGGCTCCTGCACAGTTCCGGCGCAAGCTCCGTCAAGCAGAAGTGCTTCGATCGGCGGGCTTGTCTCGTGACCCTCGCCATCCGTTTTTCAATCACCCTCTCGCGTGCTGGCTTTCGGCAGCCTGCAGCGATTCGACCAGCTTGATGTAGTCAGTCATTGCCTGCGTACGCTGTGTCCCCTTGCGTGCGTCCCAAGCGTCGAACTTGGCGCGCCCTATCACGTCCATGACTCCCGGCCGGGCACCAGCCACGTCGCCGATGCTGCCTTGCTTGTACAGCGAGTAAAGCGCCAGCAGTGTGTCGTTGTCCGGGGCCTTGCGCAGCGTCTTGGATGCCACTGCGGCTGCTTCGAAAGCCTTTTCAGCAGCACTGGGGCCATCAGGGAGCGGCTCGCCGCCGAAATGCGTGTCTTCCGTCTGCACAACATCTGGGAACCATCGCAGTTCGAGCAAGCGCCCGGCACGCATGGCCGTGGCGAGAATGCCCGGCGACGCGAGTCCGGCCTCGGCGCACAGCGTCGCGGGCACGACCGCCATGCCGGAGTTGAAGCTTGGTGCACCGAACGCCTTGAAGTGGACGCCGGGGGTCCAGTCCTGCAGGCGCGTCAATCCTTTGCTTCCGCGGAACACGCCGCTCGCGCGGTTGGCGCCGGGTTGCGACCAAGCGACATCGGGGATGCCGCGTGCAAAAAGCGCTGCGAAGTCGCCTCGCTCAAGATCGCCGAGGGCCGCATCCAGCAGCGCACGCATGTCCACTTCTGCCATGCCGGGGTCGCCAGCGGACATTCCCAGCGAAGCCTCGGCAGTGGCGCCGAAGAACTCCAGAACGTTCTTGGCGACGATCTCGCGGTCGTTGTCAACGCATATCATGTGATAGCTGTCCTCCAGCACCACCATGCGCGCCTTGCCGGCGCGTTTGCGACCGCCGATGTGTTCCACGAGGTAGTGCGCCGAACGCAGGCTTGTTAGTTCGTCCTCCCGCGCGTGCACCACCAGCGTCGGGCAATCGATCTTCCCAAGGTCCTTCATGACCATCGCCCGCAAGCGGTCCACTTCGCGCACACAGGCCAGCGGCACCCAGCCGTAGTGAAAGTTCTCGCCTCGCTCGAACTTAGCTTTCACGATGGCGCGCAACTGCTCGTTCTTTATGCCATAGGGATCTTCCTCTGCGACCTTCATGCGGGCAGCAACGCCTGGGACGTGATAGAGCAAAGCTCGTGCACCACGATACCAGGGCGTTGCCCAGCCATCGATATAGACGGGCGGGGCCAGTGCGACCAGCCGCCCCTTATTGTGCTGCTCTCGCTTGACGGTCTCCACCGCCAGCAGGGAGCCCATGCACATCCCCATGACGTGAAGCACTTCATGCTGCGCAGCGACTTCCTGGTACTTCACGCGCACCGCCTCCAGCCAGTCCTCCGCTCGTACATTTACCAGATCTTCCGGCGTCGTACCATGACCGGGCAGCGTCAGGGAATGGGTGATGAAGCCCGCATTCTTCAGACGCTTGTGCATGGAGCCGAGGTCGTACTGAGTTCCACCCAGTCCGTGAATCAGGAAAACACCGGGCTCAGCCATGATGGCTCCCGCCATCGGCTGTTTCCAATGGACGCAGCAGACCCGCAACACGCTCCACGGTACCATCAGGCCCACACACCGCGGCGATCTGCGCCTGAACGGTCCGCAGCCGTCCGCCGAGCCGTACCGCGTAGACACTGATGGCCGACGGCTGCCGGCCGAGCGTCACAGCGCTCCAAGCAGCTTGCGCTAAGGCACGGTCAGGTGCGTCGATGCATGCGTGCCAGTCCGCGACGCCATGCAATGCGAGCACTTCGCTTCCCAGCATCGCGGGCGCTTGCGCCCCCCAGATTGCGCTGCCAGTGACCGCATCGAACTCGACACTGGCCGTACCGGTGGCTCCCAGGATGCGTTCGTAGCGCAGTTGCCAATCCCTGGCTTGCACCTTTGCCTCACGTCGAGACTCGGACAGCCCCCGCGCCAGCAACACCAGCATGGCCCAGACCGCCACGTAGGCCTGGACCTCGACGACGGCTTCACCAGCGAATGTGTCAGCGACGGCGAACGGACCGCCACCAGCGGCGGTCTTTGCGATCACCAACAGCGAGCCCGCAAGCATGGCGAGCGCACCGCCACGCGGCCCCCACACCATGGCACTGAGCAACAGGAACGGCATGGGCAGATAACCCAGTGTCGCAGCCACGGCGCCGAAGCGCTGTTGCACGCCAGTACCGAAAACAATCCAGGCGATAGCCAGGAATGCAGCAAACGCCACTGCGCCGGTGCAGAACTGTTTCATCGGCATGCCGCCAGAACGTCTCACCCGAAAACCTCGGAAGGCTGCAATCACCGGCGCCGCCAAGAGAACACCGACCAGCGTGGAAAAAGCCCAGCCGCGCCACTCGATGCCATACACGGCATCCGTGCGCTGCCAACGCCAAAACTCCGCCGCCAGCGAAGCGCCCAGCAGCGCCGTGAGCAGTGCCCCGGCTATCAGCCAACTCACTTCTGCAAGGTCGTTCGTTCCTTCACGGCCGGCGCGCTGCGCCACAAAGGCCCCGGCTGCGGTGCATGCCACCTCGATCAGTGCGAAAGCCAGTGCCGCCGCTGCGTGAAGATGGTGTGCGAACACCCCCCAGAGGTAGCTTGCAACGAACGCTCCCGTCAATACTGCGGCTCGCATTCCCGCTGGTGCGACCAGCAGTGCACCGAAAACCACTCCAGCGCCGAGCCATAGCGGCACGGTCTGCATGTCCGCGCTCGCTACGGCGCGGCACAGCACGCCCACGATCCCGTACGCAATGGCGACGATGGCGGCAATGCCGACGAAGTTCGATGGCCTGGTATGCATCGGTATTTTCCCTTTTGCTTTCTTCGGTCTGAACAATCTGGACGCAGCGAAGGCATCAGCGCGGGACTGGCGTCGGATACGCTTGGAGGTCGGAGCGCAGGGCTTGAAAGTCCGCCGAGTGACGAAGTACGGTGCGGCCCGCAGCAATCAGTCGGGTGACTTCGTCGGCGGGTACGCTCAGCGCAGTGGGGATGCGCAGCAGGTGCGCCTGGGCGCTCGCATCCACAGGGGTATCGCGCAGGTTCACTTGAACGACATGAATGCGCGCACCCGGCGCAAATATGTCGTGCTTGCCCGTGCGCCGCATGTCCTCGCGCCATTGGACTGCAAGGTCGGTCAGGAACTCCTGTGTCTCGTGCGTGGCTCTCGAACCAGAGCCAAAGCGCAATGCGTCGAGTACTTGCAGCGGGCCTGGGGTGTCGACACGCTCGTCCAGGCGTTCGTTCGGGTCGCGCTCGGCATTCACCGTGATCAGCACCAGGCGATGCACGCTGCCCGGCCCGATACCGATCTCCTCAAAACCCTCGCGCAGGCTGGCACCCGCCAGTGCACGGTCGAGCAGACGACGGATGCCCAGGTTATCGGCAACGCCACCATCGACCAAGTGAACATAGGGCCGCCTTGCGCCGTCCAGGTAGCTGCGCTGCTGCATCTCGTACAGTCGTGCCCGAAAACCGCTGCCGTGCGACGGGAGAAGCCGTTGATCGATCCCATGCTCGCGGCATTCCGACGAATAGTTGCGCAACGTCATCGGGCTGAGCAGCACCGGGACAGAAGACGAGGCTGCGACGGCAAAAGACAGCGGAACGCTGGCGAAATCGGAGCACAGCAACTTGAATTGGTCGGCAGTGAATTCAAAGCTTGCCCCCTGTGCCAGGTCGGTGGCTGAGATCAACAGCTGCGGATGCCGATGGCGCCGCATCACCTCGCCGAATGTCAGACCTTGAAACAAGGCGTTCAACCGCTGCTCGAGCAGATGGCTGCGCCCGAACTGGTGGCTGGTCAATCGGCGCAAATTGGCAGGTTTGGCGCTTTGTACGATCAGATTGTTCTGAAAGTTGCGGTAGAGAAACTCTTGCTCGAATCCGGCGAGTCCCTGCGCACCAAATGCCGCGTAGTACGCAGCGACGATGCTGCCGCCCGAGACCCCGCCGATGACGTCGGTGGCATCCAGCAGATTGGTATGTCGACCATTCCAGTCGAAGGTGCTGTCCTGTAGTTCACGCAGTACACCGTAGCCAAAGGCCGCTGCGCGTGCCCCACCACCAGACAGCGTGACGGCAACCAACAAGCTTGAATCGCGGGCCGCGATCCAGCGAGCCTGTGCGGTCGGGTCCGCATTGCCGTCGTCAGCTTGCATGGCGAGCGGTTGATTGATCCAGGGAGACTCGATGTCGCCAAGAGCAACCCACAAGAAGGCCGCCAGCAGCAGAGCCAGCACCAGCGCCGCGCCAACCCTTCGCTTCCGGTTGGTCCGCACAGTCCTACTCATGCGACTGGCCCCCTGGGACTGGCAAATGGCGCTGAAAGCTTCGCCAGAGAAAGTGTTCCGTGATTTCGCAGACTCGGCAATTGAATTTCCCGAATTTTTCTGTATTCACGTCATCTTGAATTTCGCCGAACCTCTTTGGGGTTGACCCCCCAGAAGCGCTTCATTGTGGAAGTCATATGGCTGTTGCTGGAGAAACCGCAGGCTTTCGCAATCTCCTCAAATGAGGAATGCGTGTCGGCCACCAGTTTGCGCGCCGCATCTAGCCTTATTCCTATGATGTGCTGATGAGGTGATTGCCCTGTGGTCTCACGAAATGATCTTGCAAAGTGGCTTGGGGAGATTTGGGCGATTTCAGCAAGCTTATCAACATGGATTTTTTCGGAAATATTCCCTTGAATATATTCCTCAATTCTTCTCCAGGTCCATGGAGAAAGACCACCCTTGGGTTTGGAAATGGATTTTTCGCTCAAGCTTGAATACTCTCGCAAGAGATGCGCCCCAAAGATCTTCAACCATGCTTCGATGCATTCTGAAGTGCCAATCTCTCCTGTTTCCATTTCATTTCTGATGTTTCTGGCAATTTCCAAGGCTTTCGCATCAACGAATCCTATGCGAGGAGGATAGAACTCGAATTTTGATTTTCCAAAATCAAATCCGGCCAGACGCGATAGAAACTCATCATCAAAGGCAACTAGGAGGCTTTCTTTTTGCATTTCCCATTGCACAAGGAGTTCGGAGTCCTTTGGGAATATTTCTATGGATCCGATTGGCGCAAATCCGGCGGAAAAGTTTTCGCTGCCGAGCGCAAATCTCTGCATTGTCTGAGGAAGAAATAATACACACGCGTAGTGTGCGGCCGCCTTAATTTTGATGGAGTTCGGCCCGGTGCTGATGATTGCAGCGGCGCCGCCTTGAAGGCTTACTCTCTTTCCCCAGTCCTCCGGAATTTCCTTGAAAATTCTTTTTTCTCCCTGTGGATTGATGGAGCCATCCGCTTCCTACGCCCGAGTTGTTTTTATCTGTGCCGTATCTGCGGATGTTCTTTTATTTTCTCTCCCTGCGCCCTAGGAGGCCCTGAAAAAGTCCCAGAGAACCTCCCGGGTGCAATTCAAAAAGTAGTCTGCGAGAGTTACTTCTTTGCCGCAGCTTGTTCGATTTGACTGCGATGGTGCTGAGCCTGCTTGTGATGGTGCTCGGCTTGCTGGGTGTGATGGCTAGCTTGCTGGTGATGATGGCCGGCCTGCTGATGATGATGGCCCGCCTGTTGGTGGTGATGGGCCGCCTGTTGGGCATGGTGGTTGGCCAGCTCATGGTTCAGGCTTTTGCTCTCTTGAGCCGTAGCAAGACCTCCAATTGCGAGCGAACCAAAAATTGCGATTGCCGCAAGCGCTTTGCGAGACATAGTTATCCTTTCGATAGATTTCAACTACTTTAAATAAAGTACGCCTAATGATAGGCAGTGCCATGCTACGAGGTATTTCGAGAGACTCGAGGGCGGTGCGCATCCATCGATCAAGGTTTGGGTGGAAATTTGATAGAGAGCAGATTCCTGTCAAATTCACAATCAAAGGCTGCCTGAAGTCATTTGAAGAATGCCTTCAGCATCCAACTTCAAAAGATCCTTCTCCTAGAGGAAGGCGGATTTTTCCTTTTGTCACACTAGATGACAATGCAGAAATTCTCTCTGTTTTTTTTAGTTTTTCTAAAATGTCGTGCAGCGACGGCGACGGAGAAAAAGAGAGAGGCCCGTCATAGGCTCGGCTCTTAAAGTAGCAAGATCGATTCATTTTTTTCGAAATTTCGCTGTTTTTTTCATTAGTTTGTTTTAAGCCCCGAGTTTTTCACAAACAATGGCGAATAAATATTCGCGCAGAAATCTCCAGTTCAACCTCGACCTGCCATCTGAATCTTCTGCGGCCATCTCCACGAGTCATGCGCATCGCCATCCTTGAAGACGAATCCACCTCGCAATCAGATCTGTTGCGGGTGCTGGAGCAGGCGCTGACTGTTGGGGATTCGACAATGACCAGCGTGGCCTTTCCGAATGGCGCGAAGCTGCAGCAGGCGCTTCGGCGCGAGAGCTTCGATCTCCTGGTGCTCGACTGGGATGTCTCGGGCCTGGCCTGTATCGAGTTGCTGCAGTGGCTGCGCAGATGGCAAGCAGACCAAGTGCCAGTGCTTATGCTGGGCTCCCGTGCTTCGGAGGAGGATGTCGTGAAGGCGCTCAATCTGGGGGCCGATGACTACGTCGCCAAGCCGTTCCGTCCATTGGAATTGGGGGCACGTATACAACGACTGGTGGTCCGACGACCGGTCGTTCGGTCGAGTCGGGAGCGATTCGGTCGATGCGAGTTCGACCGTCCTTCGCAAAGCGTTCTGATCCATCCTGCATCGAAAAGCGATGAGGCGACACGGCAACACGTCCTGACGGATCGCGAGTTCCGGCTCGCGCTGACGCTGTTTGAGCACATGGGCGATGTCGTGTCACGCACGCACCTGTTGGAAAGCGCCGGATACAACGACCAGGAGCTACCGTCTCGTACATTGGACAGCCATATCTATCGATTGCGTACCAAGCTCGGGCTTGACTCGACGAATGGATTGAGCCTGCGCACGGTGTATGGCCATGGCTACAGACTGGAATTCACACAGCAAGCCGACACTTGATGTCATGTGTCCCGCCAAAGGTGAATATGCGCAACAGCTCGCGCCACTGGGCCTTTCACATTCTTCGCGAATAGGCGTCCTGGGGGAACTGAACCTGTGGCTGCAGTCGCCTTGCCCGTGCGCAGTGCAACGGCGCAACCAGACTTGGATTCCTGCGTGCCCTTTTCGACCAGAGCGCGGCCCTTTCGTCCCAAAAGGCATACGGCGCAATGGCAACGCATGCTCGAACGGCCTCACATAGTCGTGCCACCTGCCACGCTTAGGAACCATGCATCACGGTGCATGACGACGCCCATGAAGAGCGACTAGAGTCCGGCGTATGCATCTTGTCTCCCCAAGCAATGGGGCAGTTCCTTGCCGCCATCTTTGTCGTGCATCTGAATCAATGAATCGTAGCCGCTTCCCCTTGCTCGATTGCGGGCCTCGGAAGCCACCGCGCGTCATCTCAGTGTTTTCAATGCGGCATCAGAGCTGTGTGTGACGCCTGGTGCAGTCAACCAGCAAGTGAAACTGCTCGAAGCTCTTGTGGGGGTCATTGCTGCAGCGCAAAGGCCGATCTGACGAGTTGACGGCGGCGTGCAGCATGTCGCCGGTCGAGATGGAAGGGATGCGCTGGGGGGGCACCCAGCAGGATCAGTCTCATGGTGTCTTTGCGCGTGTGAGATGTCGCAGAAGATGGCGACGCCGCAGCCACGTCGGCTTGCGGGCGCCGGGTCGAAGGATTCAGTTGCTTTGCGCGAGCTGCGCCAGGATCGCGGGGTTCTCGAGCGTCGATATGTCCTGCGTGACGGCTTCGCCCCTGGCGACGGAGCGCAGCAGCCTGCGCATGATCTTGCCGCTGCGCGTCTTGGGCAAGTTGTCGCCGAAGCGGATGTCCTTGGGCTTGGCGATGGGCCCGATCTCTCTGGCGACCCAGCTGCGCAGTTCGTTGGCGATCTTGCGGGCCTCTTCGCCGCCGGGGCGCGGCCCCTTCAGCACTACGAAGGCGCAGATCGCCTCGCCCGTGGTGTCGTCGGGGCGCCCGACCACCGCGGCTTCCGCCACGAGTTCGGTGCATGACACCAGCGCCGATTCGATCTCCATCGTGCCCATGCGATGGCCAGAGACATTGAGCACGTCGTCGATGCGGCCGGTGATGGTGAAGTACCCCGTTTCTGCATCGCGGATGGCGCCATCGCCCGCGAGGTAGTACCCCTTGAGCTCGGGCGGGTAGTAGCTCGCCTTGAAGCGCTCGGGGTCGCCCCAGATCGTGCGGATCATGCTCGGCCAAGGCTTCTTCACGACAAGGATGCCGCCCTGGCCGTTGGGAACGTCCGCACCGGTCTCGTCGACGATGGCCGCGTCGATGCCTGGAAAGGGCAGCGTGCACGAGCCGGGCACCAGCGGCGTGGCACCCGGCAGCGGCGTGATCATGTGCCCGCCGGTCTCGGTCTGCCAGAACGTGTCGACGATCGGGCAGCGGCCGCCGCCGATGTGCCGGTGGTACCACGCCCAGGCGGTGGGATTGATCGGCTCGCCGACCGAGCCCAGGATGCGCAGGCTCGACAGGTCGTAGCGCTTCGGATGCACCGCCTCGTCGGCCTCGGCCGCCTTGATCAGCGAGCGGATGGCGGTGGGCGCGGTGTAGAACACGCTGACCTTGTGCTTCTCGATCATCTGCCAGAAGCGGCCCGCGTCGGGGTAGGTGGGCACGCCCTCGAACACCAGCTCGGTCGCGCCCAGCGCCAGCGGGCCGTAGGTGATGTAGGTGTGGCCCGTGACCCAGCCGATGTCGGCGGTGCACCAGAACACGTCGTCGTCCTTCAGGTCGAAGGTCCACTTCGTGGTGAGCGCTGCATGCAGCAGATACCCGCCACTCGCATGCTGCACGCCCTTGGGCTTGCCGGTTGAGCCCGAGGTGTACAGCACGAACAGCGGATGCTCGGCGCCCACCCATTCGGGCTCGCAGGTGTCGGCCTGGTTGCCCATCTCTTCATGCAGCCAGCGGTCGCGCGACGGATGCCATGCCACGGGGCCGCCCGTGCGGCGGTAGACGATGACGTCCTTCACCGCCTCGCAGCCGCTCAGCGCGAGGGCGTCGTCGACGATGGCCTTGAGCGGCAACGGCTTGCCGCCGCGCAGCTGCTCGTCGGCGGTGATGACCATCACCGCGCCGACGTCCTGGATGCGGTCTCGCAGGCTCTGCGCGGAGAAGCCGCCGAAGACCACCGAATGGGTGGCTCCGATGCGCGCGCAGGCCTGCATCGCGACCACGCCCTCGATGCTCATCGACAGGTAGATGACGACACGGTCGCCCTTGCCGACGCCGCGCGCCTTCAGTGCATTGGCCATACGGCAGGTGCGCGCCAGCAGCTCGCGGTAGCTGATGCGCATCACCTGGCCGTCGTCGGCCTCGAAGACGATCGCGGTCTTGTCGCCGAGGCCGCGTTCGACCTGACGATCGAGGCAGTTGTACGAGACGTTGAGCGTGCCGTCGGAGAACCATTCGAAGAACGGCGCGCGGCTGTCGTCCAGCCCCTTCGTGAACGGCGTCTTCCAGCTCAGAAACTCGCGCGCAAGGCGCGACCAGTAGGCGCTGTGGTCGGCGTCGGCCTCGGCCACCAGTCGGTCGTAGGCGGCCATGTCCGGTACGTGGGCGTCCGGAATGCCCGGGACCTGGATCAGGATCGGTTGGGTCTTTGCTTCGTTCTTGCTCTCGTTCGCGTTCACGGTGCTTCTCCTGTGTAGCCTTGGTTGGGGCCGGCCGATGGCCGGAGTCGATTCATAGGTCCGCGTGGCTGCGCAGCCACGCCGCAATGGCCGCAGGGCTGCGAAAGTCGTCGCAGGCGCGCGCCGGCACCATGGGCCAGCGCTGGTTCCACATGCGCGCGAGCGCCTGGCCTGGTCCGATCTCCAGCACGCAGCTCACCTGCCGGGCCATGACGTTCTCCATGCATTCATCCCAACGAACCGTCTGCGCGATCTGGGCGGCCAGTGCGGCCCGGGCCGAGTCCGCGTTGCGGATGTGGTCTGCCGCGTTGCTGAACAGCGCGACGCGCGGCGCGCGAAACGGCACCGTCGCCAGCGCGTGCGAAAAGCTGTCTGCCGCCTCGCGCATCCAGGACGTGTGCGACGCCACATGCACCCGCAGGCGCGTGCACTGCGCGCCTGCGGCCACGGCGATGCGTTCGGCGGTGTCCAGCGCAGCCAGCGGACCGCCGACGATCACGTTCGCGTTGCCGTTGCGGATGGCGAGTTCGATGCCGGCCTCGGCGCGCAGTTGCGCAAGCGTCGGTTCGGAGAGGCCGCTGACGGCGAGCAGCCCGCCGGGCACGCGCGCGGCGCAGCGGTCCATGGCCCGGGCCCGCAGCGGTGCCAGGGCGGCGGCCGCGTCAGGCGCGATCACGCCGGCCGCGCTGAAGGCGGCCAACTCGCCGACGCTGTAGCCGGCCACGGCCGCTGGCGGCGGCACGAGCGGCGCCAGCTGGTCCCACGCCGCCAGGGCGAGGCCCGTGAGCAGCGTCTGCGCGTGGTCGTTGCGCTGCGCCCAGGCAGGGTCCGCGAGAGCACTTCGCCAGTCGTCGATGCCCAGGCGCGCGCAGGTGTCGCGCACGCGCTCGTCGTGCGCGAGCCAGGGCAGCATCGCGGAATGCTGGGTGCCCTGGCCGGAAAAGAGCAGCGCGAAGCTCATGGGGTCGGGCACACGCGCGTGATCCAGCAGGCCGCGGCGAGCGTGTCGGCGGCGCCGCCGGGTGACAGCCGCTGCGCGACAAAGGCGTGCGCGATGGCGGTGGCTTCCTGAAGGCCTTCGGGCCGCGCGATGCCGCCCCGGCTCAGGAAATCGCGCGCCGCCTGCTGGGCTTGGCGCAGGCCGCTGAGGCCGCCGCGGTGCGCGAGGTTGCTGTCGTCCAGCACAGCCATGATGTGGAACAGGGTGTCGAGCCGGGCCTGTTGCGGCGTGAGGCCGCGGGCCTGTGCGGCCCTCAACGCAGGCAGTGCCGTTTCGAACAACACGGGGAAGGCCAGTGCGGCCTCTTCGGATGCGCTGCGAAGGCCATGGCGCCGCGCGGCGATGCCGCCGGGCAGCGTGGACGTGCGCTGGCTGCGCGCGGCCAGCGCCTCGCCCCAGTGCCGGCGCAGCGCATCGCGCAGCGACAGGGGATGCAAGGCGCCGCCGTGGTCACGCAGGGCGGCACCCGCCGCGGCGCACAGCAGGCCGAGCATGAAGACCGCGCCGCGGTGCGTGTTGATGCCTCCGGTCGCGGCGAGCATGCGTGCTTCCGCCGCGATGCCGTGCCGCTCCAGCACCGCGAACTGGGCGCCGTCGAAACCGGCTTCGGTGATCTGGGCGAAGTAGTGGCGCAGTGCGAAGAGGCTGCGCATGAAGGTGTGCGCGTCCATGTCCTCGTGGCTGCCGCGGTCGATCAAGGTCACGAGCCCGGGCTTGGGCGTCAGCGACAGTTCGTCGTGCAGTGCCAGCGTGGCCGCGCGCCCGACCGCGGCGGGCGTGAGGCGCGCCTCGGGTGGCAAGAAAAGTGCGGCGGTCTTCATTCGGTCAGTTCCGTCAGCACGGCGCTTTCGCACCACGCGGTGTCGCGCTGCAGCGCAACGCCGTCGAGCCGCTTGACGAGCACGGCCCGTGCATCCCCGACACGCCAGGCGGCCCATTCGCGCCAGGCCACGGCCGCGCCGTCGCCGAACAGGAGCTCGCCGTCCAGCCGCAACGGCGCGGTGCCGAAGGACTGGAGCGCGCGCGTCACGGCGTCCGCGTGCGCGGCCCCGTCGACCGCCACGCACAGGTCGAGATCGGAGGCTGGCCGCACATGGTCGAGACCGCTGATCGCCTGCCAGCCGTAGCTTCCGAAGACACGCGCGGTTGCACCGCAGGCGTCGAGCGCACTGACGAGATCGCTCACCGCACCGCGCATCGACGGTGGCAGCAGCGCCTGCATGTCGGCCAGGCGGGGGAACTCGCCCAGGCCGAGCACGGCAGCACGCGGCACCTGCAGCGCCAGCCGGCGCCGGTCCCAACGCGCCGGCGCGGGCAGGCCAAGCGCGATCGCGCCGCCAGCGATGACGTCGGTCGGTTGACGCGTCACCACCAGCGGTAGCCGGTGGGTCGCCCAATGCGCCAGGCAGTCGTGCGCGAGGCTGTCCCAGGGGCGGGATAGAACGCAGGCCCAGCAGGCGTCCGTCAGTCGGGCGAGTTGGTGGCGGCGCAGCATGACCGTGGCCCTTGCAACGATCAGGCAGCGTCCAGCACGCGCTGTGCGACGGCGGCGGCCAGCCGGCGTCCGCCGCGTTCGACGCCGTCCTGCGCGCGCCGGTCTTGCGTGGGCGCATGGGCCAGCGCTTCGCGCAGCGCGGCCTGCAGGTCGCCCTCCCACAGCGCACGCACGCCGCCCATCGCCACGTAGTTCTTCACGCCCGGTGCGAACACCGGGTTCGATTGCGACAAGGCCGTGAGCTTGTCTTCGGGCAGCTTGGTTACGCGCGCCATGGCGGGAATGCGCATCACGCGGATCTCGGCGTCCGGCAGCGCGTCGCAGGCGTCGGCAATCAGGCCCGAGGTGATGAAGCCGCCGGACAGGGCCTGGTCGTACACCAGGCCGAGCACGCGGTGGCCGTTGCGGCGCGCCAGGTCGATGCTCGCGCCGAGGTGCGCCATGGCCCGGTTGATGCCGAGCAGCTCGTCGCGCCGACGCAGTTGCTGGCCCTGGGTGTCGATCAGCAGCAGGATCGGTCGGCCCGGGTGCTGCGCGATGGTGTCGAGCACCACCCGGGCCTGCACGAGCGCCAGGTGCACGCCGATCGGCGCATGGTTGGTGGTGCCGATCACGGTGATCGGATTGCCGTCGAAGATCACTTCGCCCTGCAGGAAATCGCCCACCGCACGCATGCCGTGGTACGAGCCGAAGAGCTGGGTGACAAGGGAATGCCATTGCATGGGAGGCTCCTGGGTCAGCACGTGCGCAACGCGCGCACGGCAGTCACTGACAAGTCCGGCACCTGCTGCGCATCGGCAACGCCGAGTGCGCGCCAGAGCAGCGTCGCTTCATCGAGGCCGTTGGTGTCGGCGGGCAGGGCGTTCAGGCGTGCGCTGAGCAACGCGTGTTCTTCCTCGAGCGCCGCCAGGGTCAACGGTTTCGAGGCGCCGAGGGCCGCGACGGCCGCCGCACGGAATTCGGCCACGTCGTCCTCGACGAGCGCGTCGCAGTCGCCGCTCAGCCAGCGGTGCTTGCCACCGGTGGTGCGCCAGACCAGCGCCCGGTCGCGCGAATCGAATTCCTCCACGCCGTGGGAGGCCTCGATCACCTCGGGGCCCGACATCGCCAGGCGCCCGGCATCGCTCATCACGATGTGGTCGGCGCAGCGCGCCACGATGCCCATGCCGCCGAAACAGCCGTTGGCGCCACCGATCAGCACGATCACCGGAATGGCGGCAGCGCGCACGTCGAGCAGCGCGCGCATGACTTCCGAGACTGCGATCAGTCCGGCATTGGCCTCGTGCAGCCGCACGCCGCCCGACTCGGCCAGCAGCAGCACGGCCACCGGCCGGTCGCGCAGGGCGCGCCGCAGCAGGCCGACCAGCTTGGCGCCGTGCACCTCGCCGACACCGCCGCCCATGAACGCGCCTTCCTGTGCGGCCACGAACACCGCGTGGCCGTCGAGCGTCGCGCGGCCGATCGCCACGCCGTCATCGAAGGCCGAGGGCACACCGAGCTGCGCCAGGTGAGGGCTGGTGACCCGTTCGCCCGGCGGCAGCCATTCGTGAAAACTGCCGGCGTCGAGCAGCAGCGCGAGCCGCTCGCGCGCCGAGCATTCGGCATAGCTGATCATGGTTGGCCTCTGTTGATTTCTGCCACGGCCTGGTCCAGCCGCAGGCTCACCACCGCGGGCGTGGCGCCCATGTCGTTGATCGAGACGCGCACGCCGGCCAGCGGATGGCGCGCATGGAAGTCGTCCATCACGGCCTGCCAGATCGGGGCGAAGCCGCGTGCCGAGGTCTCGACATGCACCGCGCAGTCGTTGCCGGCAGCGGGCTCGAGCATCACCTCGAGATTGCCGGAGCCGACCACGCCGACCAGCACGGCCGGGAAGGCGCCGGCGGGCCGGCCGCCGGGGTAGAAGAAGTCCAGGGTTTCGAGCCCTGCGGGAACGTCGCTCATCGTCGGATCTCCTGTTACCAGTTTCTGAAGCGCTTGGGTGGCTGGTAGAGCCCGCCCGAGGCGCGCACCAGGTCGTGCATGCTGCGTGCGGCCAGGAGGTTGCGCGTGGCCTGGCGGGGGTCGATGCCCAGGTCCTGCGGGCGGCGGATCACGCCGCGGTCGCGCAGGTTCTCCACGGCGCGCCGGTCGCGCGCCAGGCCCACCGCGGTGTAGCCGGCCACGCCGCGGATTGCCTGCTCGCGCTCGGCGTCGCTGCGGCACATCAGCAGGTTGGCAATGCCTTCTTCGGTGAGGATGTGCGAGACGTCGTCGCCGTAGATCATGATCGGCGGCAGGTCCATGCCGGCCTGCTCCTGCAGCGTCCAGGCGTCGAGCCTGTCGACGAAGGCCGGTTGCATGTGCTCGCGGAAGGTCTCGACCATCTGCACGACCAGCTTCTGCCCGCGCGGCGTGCCGGCGGCGCCACTGCGCCCGGCGCGCGCCTCGCGGCCTGCCTTGAGCCAGGCCGGGCTCGCATGGCGCCGCCCGCGCGCATCGGCGCCCATGTTGGGGGCACCGCCGAAGCCGGCGATGCGCCCCAGCGTCGCCGTGGAGCTGTTGCCGTCCAGGTCGATCTGCAGGGTCGAGCCGATGAACATGTCGCAGGCATAGTGGCCGGCTGCCTGGCAGAACGCCCGGTTGCTGCGCAGGTTGCCGTCGGGTCCGGTGAAGAACACGTCGGAGCGTGCGCGGATGTAGTCTTCCATGCCGAGCTCGGAGCCGAAGGAATGCACCGACTCGACCCAGCCCGCCTCGATGGCGGGAATGAGCGCCGGGTGCGGATTCAACGCCCAGTGCCGGCCGATCCTTCCCTTGAGGCCGAGCGACTCGGCGTAGGTCGGCAGCAGCAGCTCGATGGCGGCCGTGTCGAAGCCGATGCCGTGGTTCAGGCGCTGAACGCCGTACTCGGCATAGATGCCCTTGATGGCCATCATCGCCATCAGGATCTGGACCTCGCTGATCTGCGCCGGATCGCGCGTGAACAGCGGCTCGATGACGTTGGGGCGCGGTGCCTTCACCACGAAGTTCACCCAGTCGGAGGGGATGTCGATGCGCGGCAGCGTCGTGTGCGCGCCGTCGACCAACTCGTTTACCTGCGCGATCACGATGCCGCCGGAAAATGCCGTGGCCTCGACGATGGCCGGCGTGTCTTCGGTGTTGGGGCCGGTGTAGAGATTGCCCTGCGCATCGGCGGCCTGCGCCGCGACCAGCGCCACCTTGGGGGTCAGGTCGACGAAGTAGCGCGCGAACAACTCGAGGTAGGTGTGGATCGCGCCGATCTCGATCTGGCCGGCCGACACCAGCTTGGCCAGGCGAGCGCCCTGTGGCCCCGAAAAGCTGAAGTCCAGCCGGGCGGCCACGCCGTTCTCGAAGAGGTCCAGGTGCTCGGGCAGTGCCAGCACCGACTGCACCATGTGCAGGCCATGCACGCGTCGGGGATCGACCTGCACCAGCGCCTGCGCCAGGAAGTCGGCCTGCTTCTGGTTGTTGCCTTCGAGGCAGACCCGGTCGCCGGGCGAGAGCACCGCTTCGAGCAGGGTGCCGATGGCGTCGGTCTCGACGTGCTTGCCGGCGAGCCGGGTGCCGAGGGCATCGGCTGCGCGCGCCAGCCGGTCGGCGCGGTCGTCGGCCTTGGAGGTCCAGGATCTGGTGTTCATGAGAGTCCGATGGAAGGGAAATGAAGAGGGGCCGAACAGCGACGCCGCCTCACAGGACCACGAAGAGCAGCCACACCAGCACGGGGGCCACCAGGGTCACGATGGCGCCGTACACCATCAGCTGCCGGAAGAACACGTCGCGGTCCACGCCCCTGGCGTTGGCGAGCACCAGGGCGCCGTTGGTGGAGAACGGGCTCACGTCGACGATGGTCGAGGACACGGCCATGGCCGCGATGAAGCCGATGGCGCCCACGCCGGCGTCGCCCTGAAGGAAGGGCACCGCGAGCGGGATCAGCGAGCCGAGCACCGCGGTCGACGAGGCAAAGGCCGAGACCACGGCGCCGACGAGGCACAGCAGCAGCGCGGCGACCAGGGGCGAGGTGAGGCCCGCCACGCTGTGGCCGACGAAGTCGATGGTGCCCATCTTGTCCATCACCCCGACGTAGGTGCTGACGCCCACGATCAGCATGATCTCCGGCCACGACACCTGGCCCAGCGCGCGCTTTTGCAGGTTGGGCGCCATCATCGTCAGCACCAGACCGATAGTGATCGAGACGAAGCCGATGTCCAGCTTGAAGAACAGCGTGAGCACGGCCAACGCCAGCAGGCCGGCGACGGTGGCGATCTGGTAGCCGCGCGAGCCGGAGGGCGATGCGGGCTCGGGCACCGCCTCGAGCAGCGAGCTGCTGTCGCGCGAGGCCGTCTTGCGTTCTTCGCCGAACGATTCGGCTTCGGCGTCGCCGAATACCTGGGCTCCACCTTGCCCGTGGGACACGCGCGGCGCGACCGGGGCGCTGCCGTCGATGTTCGCCTTCTGGCGCAAGAGCTTCGCGCCGCCCATCAGGAAAAACAGCAGCAGCGAGACCGAGAGGTTGATGCCCAGGCTCGCCAGCATGGTGGCCATCTCGTTGAGCGGCAGGCCGGCCTTGGCGACGATCTTGTTGGTGATGCCGCCATAGATGCTGATCGGCGAGAAGCCGCCGCCCTGCGCGCCGTGCACGACCATCAAGCCCATGAGGAGCGGGTTGATGCCGTACTTGGCGGCAAAGCCCAGCGCGATCGGCGCGATGATGGCCACCGCCGCGGGGCTGACGGCGCCCACCGCCGTCAGCAGCGCGGCGATGAAGAACATGATCCACGGAATGGCGGCAATGCGCCCGCGCACGGCGCGCACCGCCAGCTTGACCAGCCAGTCGATGGTGCCGTTGTTCTGCGCCAGTGCAAACAGGTAGGTGATGCCGGCCAGGGTCAGAAACAGGTCGGCGGGAAAACCACCCATGATCGCCTTGGCGTTCATGCCGGCCACCAGCGTGCCGACCAGGAACGCGCCGACAAAGGCGATCACGCCCATGTTGATCGGCAGCACGGTGGCCAGCACGAACATGCCGACAAGCACGTAAATCGAAATCCAGTGGGAACTCATCGATGCGTCTCCGGTTTTCTTGTACGGCGCACGGGGCACCGTGCGTCTGGGTGCGTAAGGTACGCAGCCCCTCCGGGACGATCAATGAAGCGTCGGCGTCGACCTTTACGCCAACTGAAACGATCGAGGGTTAACCCGCGTTGTGCCGGCATGGGGCCGGCGGCGTCGTGTGCTCAGCCCAGTTCGGCTTTTGTTGAGCGGCACACGGCCAGCAGCGAGAGCAGGTTGGGATCGCGTTCGCGCGTGCGCAGGAAATTGAGCGCGATGGTCTGGCGCACCAAGTATTTCGGCTGCAGCGGAATCAGCTGCACCTTTTGCGGCATGGAGCCGCGCACCCGACCCGGCAGCAGCGTGTAGCCGACGCCGCCACTGACCAGATTCATGAGTGAGAAGATGTCGCCCGTCTGCATCACCACGTTCGGTGTGAAACCGGCCACGCGAAACGATTCCATGAACCCGTTGTAGGTGACGAAGCCTTCGCTCAGGCTGACGAAGCGTTCGTTGGCACAGGCGCTCAGGTCGATCTCTTTTTGCGCCGAATACGGCGAGCCCACCGGGGCGGCGAACTGGATGTCGTCTTCGAACAGCGGCTCCGACTCGACGTCGGACGTTCCTTCTGGAATCGCCATGAGGGCAGAATCGATCGCGCCACCCCTGAGCTTTTGCAGCAGGTCGGCATTGGAGCCCAGCATGAGTTCGGTGTGCAGCTCCGGCATGCGCAGCTTCAGGCCCATGATCAGCTGCGGCACGGTGCGGCTCGTCAGTGAATAGAGAGAGCCGATGCGAATCCGGTCGGCCGAATAGCCGGCGACTTCGCGCGTGGAGCGCACGCCTTCCGACATGGTGCGCAGCACGTCACGTGCGACCTCGGCCAGCGCCTGCGCCGCTTCGGTGGGGTGCAGGTTGCGGCCCTCATGGCGGAACAGCGCGCAGCGCATGCCCGACTCCAGCGAATGCAACGCACGGTGCACACTGACCGCACTGATGTCGAGCCTTTCCGCGGCACGCGCTAGATTGCCAGTCTCCATGAAGGCCAGGAGGATCTCAAGCCTTCGAAAGGTGATCTCTTCATCGATGCGGAGGAGCATGGGCGGTTTGCGGTTGAGATCGAATCATAGCCGTGGCCTTGCCCGGGTCGACCGATCGCTCGGCATCGCGAGGATCGCTTCGATCAACGAGCTGGCATTGAAGTCCAGGGCGCCTCCGACGTCGGCAGCGCATCGATTCCAGTGCCATCGCTCGCGGCGGACCCATCGTCCGCATGACCAGACTCACTCGCCTTCAAGTCGTTGCCGACGCGGCGCTGCGGCCGGCAATTCAAGAGCGGCGTGTCTCGGTGCTTTGCATGCGTCCATGCCAAGACATCATTAGATCACGCCATTCGTCTGACGCCGCGGTGAAAAACTGCGCACCCATTTTCGCAGCCGTTGGTTGTGGGACACGATGAACACGTGGATGCCCTTGTGGCTGCACCGAGAGGTTCGATGGCGTGAAAGGCGAGGGGAGTGACTCCATCAATTCGAAGTGCGTGAGCGTTGAGCCAGCCGCGAGCGGCACGGTTGCCATCAGGTCTGTGCTTTCGATGATTGCAGGCAAGCTCGAGTGATGAGGCGTTTCAGGACAACGCTTGTTCCACGTTCGCCATGAAAAAGCCACCGCGGACGGTGGCTTCGGAGGGTTTCAGTAGCGGATCAGGAGGGGGCGCCTTGATCGGGCTTGCCGAAGTCGCAGACGCCTTCGGGGAAGATGGTCTGCAGCTTCAAGATCTCGGCCCCCGTAGGTACCCAGGGCGCGTAGGTGCCGTCGGCCACGGCCGCGTCCACCGACTTGAGCGCGCACTTGAAGACGCCGCCCTCGATCGGCCCGCCCGCCACGATGCGCGAGGTGCCGTACATCGGGAAGGCCTGGGTGCAGCTGCCCTTGGGCCGGGTGTCGAGCACGCCGTCCCAGACGCCGGCGCCCTTGGCCATGAGCCCGCCGTCCTTGTCGAAGCAGCTGTCCACGGCGCGTTCGGGGCGGTTGTCGGCCACGCTGCGGTCCGGATGGGCGTGGATCTGCGTGAGCCATTCGTCGATCACCGCGAGCGCCATCGGCGTCTGGTCGAACTCCTTGCTGGCGCCGCGCGTTTCCGTGAACCAGATGGCCTGGTGGTCCGAGCTGCCCATCTTGTGGCGGATGCGCTGGCGGATCGCGAACGACTGGTGCACGTTGTGCATGTTCAGCTTCTGTTCGAGGTACGGGTGCCAGTCGATCGTCGGGATGTCGGTCTTGCCGGTGAAGACCAGGCCCGAGCGCTGCATGGCCTTGATCGCCTCCAGGTCGCCATGGGTGCGCGGGGCCGGCACCTCGGGCGTGGCCGGGTTCCAGCGGTTCATGTTGCGGCGCCCCCAGGGGTCGAAGTAGTTCGGGTCGGCCGCCACCTTCTGGACCTCGGACGAGCCGGTGCCGTTGTACGGGAAGCCCTCGGGCACCATCTCGCTCATGCGTTTCCAGCCACCGACCTTCAGGTTCAGGTCCAGGAACTCGGCGGGCGTGAGCTTGCCGTCCTTCATGGAGCGCAGGCCGTACTGCACGCCCACGTTGTCCCAGGTGGAGCGCGGGTAGCCGTCAGCGCCGATGCCGTAGATGTTGCGCACGTCGTCGTAGTGGCTGAACGGGATCGTGCCGAAGGCCGCCATGTCCATGCGCGCAGCGCCCTTGGCCAGGATGCCGTCGGCGTCGAACTTCGGATTCATCGCGCCCGCCGTCAGACCCATCCAGGCGGCGCGGCATTCGGTGGAGCCGGTGGCCATCTTCACGTCGGGCAGGTAGGGCTGCAGCGCGAAGAACGGGTTGGCCACGCCGGCCTCGGCATTGAAGCCGACCAGCAGCGTGCGGTTCTTGATGTCGCTGGTCCACTTGAGGTTGGCACGGTCCGTCACGTCCATGTAGTGCTCGAGCAGCTCGCAGTCGCCCACGTGCGGGATCTGTCCCACCATGTCGGGGTAGGGCTGCACCGCGATGGCAGCGTCGATCAGGCCCGGATGGTTCTGCGGATACAGGTACTGCTGGATGCCGCCGCCCGATGCGCCCAGGCCCACGGTGTAGCTCGGCACGCCGTAGCGCTTGACGAAGCCTTCCTTGGTCATCAGCGCGGTCTCGCCGCCGAGGATCATGTCGTAGTGCTCGCCCGTGCGGTTGCCGGTGGAGTAGGCGATGGCGTAGCCCTTGCCGATCGCATCGACCAGCCCGGCGCGCTTGTCCGGCCCGCCCTGGTAGTGGCCGAAGCCCACGCCGCCTTGGAAGTGATAGACCAGCCGCTTGTTCCACAGGCCGGTGTCCGGCTTGGCGGGGTCTTCGCCGAAGGGCGCGAGCATCACGTACTGGTAGATGAAGCGATTGATGGTGCCGCGCTCCCAGCGCACGATGAAGTCGACCTCGCGCCCGTCGGTGAGCGTCGTCTTCGCGATGTCCGCCGGACGGGAGCCATCGGTCGGCATCGGCTTGTAGTGGCTGTGTGTGGTGCCGCCCACGGGCATGTAGTAGTACAGCACGTAGGGTGCGATCGAACAGTGCTGGCTGTAGCCGACGGTGGCGCCGCCCGCGTCCTTCACCGCGTAGTACTTCGGATCGGTGGTGTCGACCAGCGGCTCCTTGCCCAGCTCGGTGAGCACGGAGCACACGAAGGGTTCCTGCTTTGGCCCCGCGAACATCGGGCCGGTGATCGGGTGGTTGGTGAGCGTGAGCGCGTCGAGCTTGCCGCGCGTCTTGTGGCGCAGCTCGAGCGTGTTTGCGCCGAGCTTGAGCCCCGTCACCAGGCCCTCGAGCCGCTGCGCATCGGCCGCCAGCGCGGGGGTGATCTTCGCGTCGTTGAGCCACAGTTCGATCTGCGCATGCTCGGCCTGCGGCGCGAGCACCGCGATGCGCGCGTCACCGCCCGACACGTGCTCCGGTTGGCTCGACAGCAACTGCAGCGCGATCTTCGACACGGGTGGCGTGGTGGGCGGCGGCCCGGACGACGGGGGCGGCGACGAGGGAATGAAGGGCATCCCGCCGCCACCGCCACCACTGCCGCCGCCGCATGCGGCGATCACGATAGCACCGGCCGCGCAGGCGGCGATCTGTTTCCATGAACCCATGTGAATGTCTCCTAGATCTTCTTTTCTGACAGGCGCAGGCCGTCGGCCCGCGGTCCGCATCGATGCTAGGAAAGCGAGGGGGCTCCCACAAGTCGGAAAGCCGGGCGTGCGCTGTCAGATTTCGATGACGCGGTGCCGCTCAGTCCAGCAGCCGGTGATGCACGGCGTACTGCACCAGCTGCGCGTTCGAGCCCAGCCCCATCTTCTCGAGCAGGCGGCGCCGGTAGGTGCTCACGGTCTTGACGTTGATCGCCAGGCGCTCCGCGATGGCCGTGAGGGAGTCGCCGCCCACGATCATGCGCAGGATCTCCGATTCGCGCGACGACAGCCGCTCGTGCGGACGCGGGTCGGGCGCGATGCCCAGCAGCGTGTCGGCCATCGCCCGCGTGATCGACGGTGCGACGAACTGGCGCCCCCGGCTCACGATGCGGATCGCGGCGATCAGATCGGCGGCTTCCATGTCCTTGGCCACGTAGCCGTGCGCGCCGTTGCGCAGCGCGCGCACCGCGTACTGCGGCTCCGAGTACATGCTCAGCATGATGATGCGCAGCGCCGCAAAGCGCTCGCGGATCGGGCCGATGAGGTCCAGGCCGCTGCAGTCGGGCATGTTGATGTCCAGCAGCAGCACGTCGGTCGGCGCAGCCTCCAGGCAGGCCAGGCCGCCGCGCCAGTCGCCGGCCTCGTCGATGCGGGTGATCTCGGGCGCGTCCTGCAGCACCTTGCGCAGGCCCGAGCGGAACATGGCGTGGTCGTCGATGATGAGCAGGCTCGTCATGCCGTCGGATCAGGTGCGCACCAGCGGGCTTTGCACGATGGGCGCATGCAGCGTCACGCGCGTGCCGAAGCGCGGGGCCGAGTCGATCGTGAGCGTGCCGCCGAGTTCGTAGGCGCGCTCGCGCATCGAGATCAGCCCGAGCGACTGCCGCATCGCCGGCACGCCCGCGCTGAAGCCGATGCCGTCGTCCTCGATCTCCAGCCAGAAGGCCGTGTCGCTGCGACGGAAGCGCACGGTGACGCCGGTGGCGCGCGCATGCCGCGCGACGTTGGTGAGCGCCTCCTGAAAGATGCGGAACACCGCAATCGATCGCCAGCGCGGCAGGTCGATGTCGAACTCCGGCGGTTGCAGGCTCGTGCGCAGCTCGGAGCGTTCGCGAAAGCGCTTCAGGTGGCTGGCGATG
>Ga0209676_1001046_pt1 | contig 31878 bp, 29 predicted proteins | sample AraplaCvi_mLB_r2_FD_184282 | JGI IMG/M metagenome (GOLD analysis project Ga0209676, IMG submission 184282) | Arabidopsis root microbial communities from North Carolina, USA - plate scrape MF_Cvi_mLB_r2 (SPAdes) (version 2) | ecosystem: Host-associated > Plants > Roots > Endosphere | place: USA... | reverse complement strand
GTCTCGCCCTCGGCCAGCGCGGCGGCCATGAGGAAGTTCTCGGTGCCGGTGACGGTGACCATGTCGGTCAGGATGCGCGCGCCCTTCAGCCGCGTGCGGCCCTCGGGCAGGCGCGCGACCATGTAGCCGTGCTCGACCACGATCTCGGCGCCCATCGCCTGCAGGCCCTTGATGTGCTGGTCGACCGGCCGCGAGCCGATGGCGCAGCCGCCCGGCAGCGACACCTTGGCATGGCCGAAGCGCGCCAGCAGCGGGCCCAGCGCCAGCACCGAGGCGCGCATGGTCTTCACCAGTTCGTAGGGGGCCTCGGGATTGCCGAGCTCGCCGGCGTTCAGGCGCACGGTGCCGTTGTCGTCGGCCTCGGCCGTCACGCCCATGTTGCGCACCAGCTTGAGCATGGTCGACACGTCCTGCAGGCGCGGCACGTTGTGCAGCACCACGGGCTGGTCGGTCAGCAGCGCCGCGCACAGCTCGGGCAGCGCGGCGTTCTTGGCGCCGGAAATGAGAACTTCGCCGCGAAGCTCACGCCCGCCGCGAATCAGAAGTTTGTCCATGAAGGATCCAGCGAAATCAGGAGGCCCGCAGGGGCCGGAAAGTCATTTGTCCACGGCGGCCCATTCGGCCGGCGTGTAGGTCTTCATCGAGAGCGCATGCACCTCGTCGGTGTGCATTTTCGCACCGAGGGTGGCGTAGACCCGCTGGTGGCGCTGGATGGCGCGCTTGCCCTCGAATTCGGCCGAGACGATGGTCGCGTACCAATGTCGGCCGTCGCCCTCGAGCGTGATGTGCTCGCACGGCAGATGGGCAGCGATGATGGCTTGGAGTTCGTCAGCGGTCATGGGGTCTTGGAAGTCGCGGTCAGCCGCGGATTTTGTAGCCGATGCGCAGGAGGTGAACAGCGATGGCGCTCACCACCAGCCAGGCGGAACCGACGATGCCGAAGCTCAGCCAGGGCGAAGCGTCGCTCACCCCGAAGAAGCCGTAGCGGAAGCCGTCGATCATGTAGAAGAAGGGGTTCAGGTGGCTCACGCTCTGCCAGAACGGCGGCAGCGAGCCGATCGAATAGAACACGCCCGACAGGAAGGTCATGGGCATGATCAGGAAGTTCTGGAACACGGCCATCTGGTCGAACTTCTCGGCCCAGAGCCCGGCGATCAGCCCGAGCGTGCCCAGCATGGCCGAGCCCAGCAGCGCGAACACCAGGATCCACACCGGCGCCACGAAGCTCGGCACGGCGAAGAAGACGGTTACGGCGAACACGCCCACGCCCACCGCCAGCCCGCGGATCACCGAGGAGCCCACGTAGGCGAAGAACCAGCCCCAGTGCGACAGCGGCGTGAGCAGCACGAACACGAGGTTGCCCATGATCTTGCTCTGGATGATCGAGGACGAGCTGTTCGCGAACGCGTTCTGCAGCACGCTCATCATCACGAGGCCGGGAATCAGGAAAGCGGTGTAGCCCACGGTGCCGTAGACCGTCACGCGGCCTTCGAGCACATGGCCGAACACCATGAGGTACAGCAGCGCGGTGAGCACCGGCGCGCCGACGGTCTGGAAGCCGACCTTCCAGAAGCGCAGCGTTTCCTTGTAAAGCAGCGCGCGCCACCCAGTGACCGCCATCATCGCGACACCTCCAGCGGCGTCTGCTCGCCCGCCATCAGGTCGATGAACACGTCTTCCAGGTCGGCCTTGCGCATTTCCACGTCTTCCACCGCGACGCCGGCTTCGCGGATCGCGGCCAGCAGTTGTTCGACTTCATGCGCGTTCTGCGCCGGCAGCTGCACGATGCGCCCGGTGATGCGCGCGTGCTGGGCGATGGCCCAAGGCAGCATGGCGTCGGTCTTGAAGCGCAGCACGTTGCTTGCGGCCGACTTCAGCAGCTCGCTGGTGCGGTCCAGGGCGATCACCTTGCCGAGCTTGAGCATCGCGATGCGGCTGCACAGCGCCTCGGCCTCTTCGAGGTAATGGGTGGTGAGCAGCACGGTGCTGCCCTGCTTGTTGAGCTTGGCGACGAACTGCCAGAGCGTCTGGCGCAATTCGACGTCGACGCCGGCCGTGGGCTCGTCGAGCACGATGACGGGCGGCTTGTGCACCAGCGCCTGCGCCACCAGCACCCGGCGCTTCATGCCGCCCGAGAGCTGGCGCATGTTGGCGGTGGCCTTGTCGGCCAGGCCCAGGCTTTGCAGCAGCTCGTCGATCCAGGCTTCGTTGTTCTTGATGCCGAAGTAGCCCGACTGGATGCGCAGCGACTCGCGCACGTTGAAGAAGGGGTCGAACACCAGCTCCTGCGGCACGATGCCGAGCTGGCGCCGGGCTTCGGCGTAGTCGCGCTGCACGTCGAAGCCGTGCACGCTGATTGCGCCCGCCGTGGGCCGCGACAGGCCCGCCAGCATGCTGATCAGGGTGGTCTTGCCCGCGCCGTTGGGGCCGAGCAGGCCGAAGAACTCGCCCGGCTCGATCTGGAAGGAAACCTCGTCGACCGCACGCAGCCCCTGCTTGCCTTGGGCGCGTTGCTGACGGGAGGGAGGGTAGGTCTTGGAGACCGACTGGAATGAGATCGCGGGCATGGGAGCCCGCGATTTTACGGGCGATGGGTTTTTCGGCGCTGCTCAGGGGTGAACGCGGGGAGCCGGCCGCGCTAGGCATCGGCCCGGAGTTCACCCACAATCCCGCCGGTGCCGATTCTGCGCACCGCAACCGCCCATCGCGAGGAACGCCAATGAAGTGTTTGACCCGCAGCCCCCTCCCAACCGTTGCCGCCCTGCTCCTGGCGATGGTGCTGACTGCTTGCGGGGGAGGTGGTGGTGGTGGCGGCGGAGGTGGCGGCATCGCCCTTGTTGGCGGCGGCGCAGCCGCTGGCGCAGGGGGCGGCACCGCCCAACCTTGCACTGCATCTGCCGGTTCGGCCCAGCTGCCGGCCCGCGATGCACTCATTGCGCGCGCCAAGTGCCTGGAGCTGGACACGCCCTACGTGCCACCACCCGGCGATGTGCTGGAGCACAACACGTCCGGGTATGCCAAGGCCATGTGCTCGGCGGTCTTCATCACCGGACTCGATCCAGCGGTCGCCGCCGAAACCATCGGGTACTTCACGGGGCCGTATGAACAGCGCAAGAAGGTAGGGGCGCCGGTCGTCGACCGCACCAAGAAAGAGGTGCGGATCACGATGCCCAACGGCGGCCCGACGCTGGTGGCCCGCCACTTCGGATCGCAGGGTTGCATCACGCTGCCGCCCGGCAAGGACGACGTTTTCTTCACACCCGTCAATGTCAAGAGCGCGCTGGCCGACCCCACGACCGTGCCCTGGCCCATGGGCGATGTGCTGCCGAACGACCCGCCGCCCGCCGACGTCGACATGGCCAAGGTGAAGCAGGCCCTCAGCGCCGCCTTCGAAACGACGGAGGCCTACACCGCGGCCTTCGTGGTCACGCACAAGGGGCGGCTCATCGGCGAGCGCTACATGAGCGGCATCAGCGCGACAACGCCGCTCGAATCATGGTCGATGGGCAAGAGCGTCGTGTCCACGATGATGGGTGTGCTGATCAAGCAGGGCGTGTACAAGCTCGACCAGCCCGCGCCGATTCCCGAATGGCAAGGTGCCGGCGATGGCCGCCAGCAGATCCGCATTGCCGACATCCTGCGCATGTCCAGCGGGCTGCGCATCAAGGCCCCGGACGATCCGGACTTCGATCCCAACGGCACCTACCCCGATCACATCTACTACTACACGGGCCGGATCAACGCATTCAACTACGCCGCGACCCGACCGCAGCAATGGCCGCCCAACACGGTGGGCCGCTACCGCAACACCGATCCGGTGCTTGCCAATTACCTGGTTCGTCTTGGAGTCGAGAAGCGCGGCGAGGAGTACCTCTCGTTCCCGCAACGCGCCATCTTCGACAAGATCGGCATCCGCTCCATGGTGATCGAGACCGATCCCTACGGCAACTTCCTCACGCAAGGCTACGACTTCATGTCGGCCCGCGATTGGGCCCGGCTGGCCAACCTCTACCTGCAGGACGGCGTGTGGAACGGGGAGCGCATTCTTCCCGAGGGGTTCGTCAATTTCGTGAGCACGGCCGCACCAGCCTGGGCCGCAGACCAGCGCCCCATCTACGGGGGATTCTTCTGGATCAATGGAACGGGAGCGCTGGCGGTGCCGACGACGGCCTACTACATGCTCGGCGCAGGGGGCCAGTTCGTGCTCGTGATTCCGTCGCACGATCTTGTGGTCGTGCGCATCGGCCACTCCAAGGGAGAGCGATTCGCGACCTCAACCCTGAACAAGGCGCTCTCGCTGCTGACCGCAGCGGTGCCACGCACGCGCTAGGGTGTCAGGGCGCGGCGGGCAGAAGGCCCGCGATGCCGTACAGCGCGGCCAGTTCGCGCAGGCGCGGCGACAGGCCCTTGACCGAAAACCCCCGGCCCAGCGCGCTGGATTCGCGCCGGCACTCGAGCAGCACCGCCAGCGCGGAGGAATCGAACTGGGCCAGCGCCGTGGCGTCGACCACGGTGGACGACGAATCGGTCTGGCCCTTGAGCCCCTGCTGCAGCATGCGCATGCAGGCAGGAGCCTCGTCGTGGGTGAGCCTGGAGGGAAGGACCAGCATGGCGTGCGCCCGTCAGCCCTTGCCGTTGCCCTTGTTGCGCGCGGCCAGCGCGGCAATCAGGCCATCGATGCCGCTCTTGTTGATTTCCTGCGCGAACTGGGTGCGGTAGGTGTCGACCAGCCACACGCCCAGCACATTCAGGTTGTAGACCTTCCAGCCGGCGCCCTGCCCAGGCGTCTTTTCGAGGCGGTAGTCCAGTTGCACCGGATCGCCGCGGCCCTTCACCTCGGTACGCACGAGCACGTCGGTGTCGGTGGGCGCGCCGCGGAACGGGCGGATGGTGACGGTCTGGTCGCTCACCTGGTCGAGCGCGCCGGCGTAGGTGCGCACGAGCAGGGTCTTGAACTCGTCCTGCAGGCGCTTTTGCTGCTCGGGCGTGGCCTGGCGCCAGGCCGGGCCGACGGCCGAGGCGGTCATGCGCTGGAAGTTGACGTTGGGCATGATCTTGCTGTCGACCAGCAGCATGATCTTGTTGATGTCACCGGCCTTGATCGACGAGTCGGCCTTGATGGTCTCGAGCACGTCGGTCGACAGGCGCTTGACGAGCGCGTCGGGGGCTTCGTCGGCGGCGAATGCGCTCTGATGCACGAAGGCGGTCGCGGCGCCGAACAGCAGCGCGCCGGCCAATGCCAGGCGGCCCATGTCGCGTCGTTGCAGCAAGATCTTGTTGTTCATGGTGAGTCCCTCAGGTTGAATTGTCTTCCCCGCACGGTGCAGCCAATGGCCCCGTGCTGAGACAGGAACGGTTTCGACAGGCGCTAGGCCGACCGGGTTCCTGAAGCGGAGGTGAAGCCTTGCAACCGGATGCAAGCAGGACCACCCCGTCCGCCCTCTTTTACCGTCACTTGCCGGCGTTGTCGTCGTCCGGCGGGTTGCCGTCGTAGACCTGGTTGCGGCGGCGCTGCAGGAACGCATCGCGCGTGAACGAATACTTGTCGAGCGCGGCTTCGTCGAGCAGGCGGGTCGCGCCCAGGTAGCGCGAGCGGGTGTCCACGACACGCAGGCCCGCTAGCGAATTGCGCCAGGCGATGTCGTGGATATGGCCCTGCGCGTCGCCGTACATGTCGAGCGGCCGGGCGATCGTGTCGCGCAGCGTGGAGGGGCCGAGCAGCGGCAGCACGACGTACGGACCGGCGCCCACGCCCCAGTAGCCCAGCGTCTGGCCGAAGTCTTCCTCGTGGCGCGGCAGGCGCGCCTCGGAGGCGACGTCGAGCAGGCCGCCCAGGCCGAAGAAGGTGTTGACGTTCAGCCGCATGAAGGTCTCGGCGCTGTTCTGCAGCTTGAGCTGGGCCACGTTGTTGGCCAGGCTCCAGATGTCACCGAGGTTGCTGAAGAAGTTGGTCACGCCCTGGCGCACCAGCGAGGGCACCACGTTCTGGTAGGCGGTGGCCACGGGCTCCAGCACGGCCTCGTCGACGGTGTCGTTGAAGCGCGTCATGCCGCGGTTGTACGGCTCGAAGGGATCGGTCGGGCTTGCGCCGGATCCGGTGGCGCATCCGGCCACGAGGGCGAAACCGACGGTGGCGGTGGCCCAACGGGCGGAGCTAGCTACACTTTTAATAGCAGTCGACGAAAAAAGTCGTGTGGTCATTTCTTGTTGGCTGTTCCCGGCGCCGTATTCCCCTCGGCTGCCTTGCTGTACAGGAACTGGCTGATCAGGTTCTCCAGCACCACGGCCGATTGGGTCGCGGTGATGGTGTCGCCGGCTTGCAGGTTCTTTTCCTCGGCGCCCGCCTCGATGCCGATGTACTGCTCGCCGAGCAGGCCACTGGTCAGGATCTTGAGCGAGCTGTCCTTGGGAAAACTGTAACGGTTTTGCAGCGCAAGCGTCACATCGGCCTGAAAGGCCTTGTCGTTGAACGCGATGGATTCCACACGACCGACCACCACGCCAGCGCTCTTGACCGCCGTCTGGGGCTTGAGCCCACCGATGTTGTCGAAACGCGCGGTGACCGTGTAGGTCTTCTGGAAATTCAGGCTCAGCAGGTTGGCCGACTGCAGCGCCAGGAACAGCAATGCGGCGCCGCCGATCAGCACGAACAGGCCGACCCAGATGTCGTTGGTGGAACGTTGCATGGTTTGCACTCTCTGTCTAGAACGATGGGACCGGGGCCCCTTTAGATACTGAACATCATGGCGGTGAGCAAGAAATCGAGCCCCAAGACCGCCAGCGACGCCATCACCACGGTCCGCGTGGTGGCGCGCGACACGCCCTCGGGCGTCGGCTGGGCCTCGAAGCCCTGCAGCAGCGCGACGAAGGTCACGGTGAAACCGAACACGATGCTCTTGATGACGCCGTTGCCGACGTCGCGCCAGACATCGACGCCGCCCTGCATCTGGCCCCAGAACGCGCCCGGGTCGACGCCCAGCATCAGCACGCCCACGACATAGCCGCCCATGATGCCGACCGCACTGAACACGGCCGCCAGCAGCGGCATGGTGATGACGCCGGCCCAGAAGCGCGGCGCGAGGATGCGCTGCACCGGATCGACCGCCATCATTTCCATGGCGCTCAACTGCTCGTTGGCTTTCATGAGGCCGATCTCGGCCGTCAGCGAGGTGCCGGCCCGGCCGGTGAACAGCAGGGCCGCCACCACGGGACCGAGTTCGCGCACCAGGCTCAGCGCCACCAGCAGGCCGAGCGCCTCGGACGAGCCGTAGCGCTGCAGCGCGTAGTACATCTGCAGCCCGAGCACGAAGCCCACGAACAGGCCCGACACGCCGATGATCGCGAGCGAGTAGTTGCCCAGGAAATGGATCTGGTCACGCACCAGCCCGAAGCGGCGCATGATCTGCGCGCCCGGGCCGAGCAGGCGCAGGAACAGCTTGGCCGCATGGCCCATGTCGGCCAGTTGGCTGCGCACGGCAAAGCCGACGTCGGCGGGCTTCCACCAGGTCATGAGCGCCCTCCTTCGCCGTTGCCGAAGTCGTCTTCGATGCTGACACCGGGGTAATGGAAGCGCACCGGCCCGTCAGGCAGTGCATTGACGAACTGGTGCACCAGCGGATCGACGCTCTCGCGCACCTCATCGGGCCGTCCCTGCGCGGCGATGCCGCCGTTGGCCAGGATGATCACGTGGTCCGCGATGCGGAAGGTTTCCTCGAGGTCGTGCGACACGATGATGCTGGTGAGGCCGAGCGCATCGTTGAGCTGGCGGATCAGCCGCGCGGCCGTGCCCAGCGAGATCGGGTCCAGCCCCGCGAAGGGTTCGTCGTACATCACGAGGTCGGGGTCGAGCGCGATCGCGCGCGCCAGCGCCACGCGCCGCGCCATGCCGCCCGACACCTCGCTGGGCATCAGGTCGCGCGCGCCGCGCAGGCCGACGGCGTCCAGCTTCATGAGCACGATGTCGCGCACCAGCGCTTCCGACAGCTGCGTGTGCTCGCGCAGCGGAAAGGCCACGTTGTCGAACACGCTGATGTCGGTGAACAGCGCGCCGAACTGGAACAGCATGCCCATGCGGCGCCGCGCCGCATACAGCGTCGCGACATCGAAGTGGCCGACGTCCTTCCCGTCGAACAGCACCTCGCCGCGCTGGGCGCGCTGCTGGCCGCCGATGAGGCGCAGCACGGTGGTCTTGCCGCCACCCGATGCCCCCATCAACGCCGTCACCTTGCCGCGCGGCACGGAAAACGACACGCCGTCGAGGATCGCGCGCGCGCCGTAGCCGAACGTGACATCGCGGAATTCGACGAAGGAGGAAGACGTGGGTGTGGCTGGGTCCATCTCAATAAAAAAGCCGGGCGCCTTCTCAGGCATCCCGGCATGCGGTTTCCGCGGATGATAACGGGGCCGCGAACGGCGCCGCTTCAAATGAAACAAAAATCAGCGCGGTAAGTCGCTGAATCCCATCAAAAATTCGTCGACCGAACGCGCCGCTTGACGGCCCTCGCGAATTGCCCACACCACCAGCGATTGGCCGCGGCGAATGTCACCTGCGGCGAACACCTTGGGCACATTGGTGGCATAGCCGCCGATGAAGTCGACCGTGGCGCGCGCGTTGCCGCGGGCGTCCTTCTCGACACCGAAGGCGTCGAGCACGGTGGCCACGGGGCTGATGAAGCCCATCGCCAGCAGCACCAGGTCGGCCTTGAGGATCTGCTCGCTGCCGGGCACTTCCTGCATCTTGCCGTCCTTCCACTCGACGCGCACGGTCTTCAGGCCGGTGACCTTGCCCTTCTCGCCGATGAACTCCTTGGTCGAGATGGCGAACTCGCGCTCGCAGCCTTCTTCGTGGCTGGAGCTGGTGCGCAGCTTGATCGGCCAGTAGGGCCAGGTCAGCGGACGGTTCTCTTCTTCCGGCGGCTGCGGCATCAGTTCGAACTGCGTGACGCTCACGGCGCCGTGGCGGTTGCTGGTGCCCACGCAGTCGGAGCCGGTGTCGCCGCCGCCGATGACGATGACGTGTTTGCCTTCGGCGCGCAGCTGGCCCTTGACCTTGTCGCCTGCGTTGACGCGGTTCTGCTGCGGCAGGAACTCCATCGCGAAGTGGATGCCGTCGAGATCGCGGCCGGGCACCGGCAGGTCGCGCGACTGCTCGGCGCCGCCGGTGAGCACCACGGCATCGAAGTCTTTCTGCAGCTGCTCGGGCGTGACGGTTTCCTTGGCCAGGTTGGTCACCTTGGAGCCCTTGCCCAGCGGGTCTTTCGCGGCACCGACCATGACGCCGGTGCGGAAGGTCACGCCCTCGGCCTTCATCTGCTCGACGCGGCGGTCGATGTGCGACTTCTCCATCTTGAAGTCGGGAATGCCGTAGCGCAGCAGGCCGCCGACACGGTCGTTCTTCTCGAACAGCGTGACGTCGTGGCCGGCGCGCGCCAGTTGCTGCGCGGCGGCCATGCCGGCCGGGCCGGAGCCCACCACGGCGACCTTCTTGCCGGTCTTGTGCTTGGCGACGCGCGGCGCCACCCAGCCTTCGTCCCAGGCGCGGTCGATGATCGCGTGTTCCAGCGACTTGATGCCGACCGCGTCGTCGTTCACGTTGAGCACGCAGGCGGCCTCGCAGGGCGCGGGGCAGATGCGGCCGGTGAACTCGGGGAAGTTGTTGGTCGAGTCGAGCACCGCGAAGGCGTTCTGCCAGTCGTCGCGGTACACGAGGTCGTTGAAGTCCGGAATGATGTTGTTGACCGGGCAGCCGCTGTTGCAGAACGGCGTGCCGCAGTCCATGCAGCGTGCGCCCTGCACCTTGGCCTGGTCGGTGTTCAGGCCGACGACGAATTCCTTGTAGTGCTTGACGCGCTCTTCGACAGGCTTGTAGCCCTCTTCGATGCGCTCATGCTCCATGAAGCCGGTGATTTTTCCCATCGTGCTTTCCTCTGTTCTTCGTATCTATGGCGCGCTCAGACGGCGGCCGTGGCGGGCGCGGCCAGTGCGTGCGGCTCGAGGCCGACGTGGGCGTTGTTGCCGCTGCTGGCCAGCTCGACCTGGCGGTCGTGCAGTTCGGCCAGGGCGCGCTTGTACTCGTTCGGGAACACCTTGACGAACTTGGTGCGCGACTCGGCCCAGTTGTCGAGCAGCTCGCGCGCGCGCTTGCTGCCGGTCCAGCGGTGGTGCTCTTCGAGCAGCTTCTTCAGCTGCGCTTCGTCGGTCTCGCCGCCGTGCCAGATCTTGCGATGCACGCTGGCGGTCTGCTCGGCCGAGGTGAGCACCTTGTCGAGCGACACCATCGAGAGGTTGCAGCGCGAGGCGAACTGGCCGTCTTCGTCGTAGACGAAAGCGACGCCGCCGCTCATGCCGGCCGCGAAGTTGCGGCCCGTCTTGCCGAGCACGGCCACCGTGCCGCCGGTCATGTATTCGCAGCCGTGGTCACCGGTGCCTTCGATGACCGCAGTGGCGCCCGACAGGCGCACCGCGAAGCGCTCGCCGGCCACGCCGCACAGGTAGGCCTCGCCGGTGGTCGCGCCGTACAGCGCGGTGTTGCCGACGATGGTGTTGCGCGCGGCTTCACCGCGGAAGTCGAGGCTGGGGCGCACCACCACGCGGCCGCCCGAGAGGCCCTTGCCGGTGTAGTCGTTGGCATCGCCGATCAGGTACAGCGTGATGCCGCGTGCCAGGAAGGCGCCGAACGACTGGCCGCCCGTGCCTTCGAGCTGGATGCGGATCGAGTCGTCGGGCAGGCCTTGCGGATGCACCTTGGTGAGAGCACCCGAGAGCATGGCGCCCACCGAACGATTGACGTTGCGCGCCACCTCGATGAACTGCACCTTCTCGCCCTTGTCGATGGCGGGACGCGACTTTTCGATGAGCTTCACGTCGAGCGCGCGCTCAAGGCCGTGGTCCTGGTTCTCGACATGGAAGCGCGGCACGTCGGCCGGCACGATCGGCAGCGCGAACAGGCGGCTGAAATCCAGGCCCGAAGCCTTCCAGTGTTCGATGCCCTTGCGCATGTCGAGCAGGTCGGCGCGGCCGATCAGGTCGTCGAACTTGCGGATGCCCAGCTGGGCCATGATCTGGCGCACTTCTTCGGCCACGAAGAAGAAGTAGTTGACGACGTGCTCGGGCTTGCCCGAGAACTTCTTGCGCAGGATCGGGTCTTGCGTGGCCACGCCCACCGGGCAGGTGTTCAGGTGGCACTTGCGCATCATGATGCAGCCCTCGACCACCAGCGGCGCGGTGGCGAAGCCGAACTCGTCGGCGCCCAGCAGCGCGCCGATGGCGACGTCGCGGCCGGTCTTCATCTGGCCGTCGGCCTGCACGCGGATGCGGCTGCGCAGGCGGTTGAGCACCAGCGTCTGCTGCGTTTCGGCCAGGCCGATTTCCCACGGGCTGCCCGCGTGCTTGATCGACGACCAGGGCGATGCGCCCGTGCCGCCGTCATGGCCGGCGATCACGACGTGGTCGCTCTTGCACTTGGCCACGCCGGCCGCGATGGTGCCGACGCCGATTTCGCTCACCAGCTTCACGCTGATGCTGGCGTGCGGCGCAGTGTTCTTCAGGTCGTGGATGAGCTGGGCCAGGTCTTCGATCGAGTAGATGTCGTGGTGCGGCGGCGGGCTGATGAGGCCCACGCCCGGCACGGCATAACGCTGCTTGCCGATGTACTCGGTGACCTTGCCGCCCGGCAACTGACCGCCCTCGCCGGGCTTGGCGCCCTGGGCCATCTTGATCTGGATCTGGTCGGCCGAATGCAGGTACTCGGCGGTGACGCCGAAGCGGCCCGACGCGACCTGCTTGATGCGCGAACGCAGCGAGTCGCCGTCCGCGAGCGGCAGGTCGACCTCGACGTTGGCCGCGCCGATCACGCTCTTGAGCGTGTCGCCCTGCTTGATCGGGATGCCCTTGAGTTCGTTGCGATAGCGCGCCGGGTCTTCACCGCCCTCGCCCGTGTTGCTCTTGCCGCCGATGCGGTTCATGGCAATCGCGAGCGTGGCGTGCGCCTCGGTGCTGATCGAGCCGAGCGACATCGCGCCGGTGGCGAAACGCTTGACGATCTCCGCAGCCGATTCGACTTCGTCCACCGGAATCGCCTTGGCCGGATCGATCTTGAACTCGAACAGGCCGCGCAGCGTCAGGTGGCGGCGGTTCTGGTCGTTGATGAGCTGGGCGTATTCCTTGTACGTGTTCCAGTTGTTGGCGCGCGTGCTGTGCTGCAGCTTGGCGATGGCGTCGGGCGTCCACATGTGCTCTTCGCCACGCGTGCGCCAGGCGTATTCGCCGCCGGCGTCGAGCATGTGGGCCAGCACCGGGTCGTCGCCGAAGGCGGCCTTGTGCATGCGGATGGCTTCCTCGGCGATCTCGAAGACGCCGATGCCTTCCACGCGGCTGGCGGTGCCGGTGAAGTACTTGTTCACCGTCTCGCTGTTCAGACCGATGGCTTCGAACAGCTGCGCGCCGCAGTAGCTCATGTAGGTGCTGACACCCATCTTCGACATGATCTTCGACAGACCCTTGCCGATGGCCTTGACGTAGTTGTAGACCGCCTTGTCTGCGCTCAGCTCGCCCGGCATGTCGGCGTGCATGGCCGCCAGGGTTTCCATCGCGAGGTACGGGTGCACGGCTTCCGCGCCGTAGCCCGCCAGCACGCCGAAGTGATGCACTTCGCGCGCCGAGCCGGTCTCGACCACGAGGCCGGCGGTGGTGCGCAGGCCTTCGCGCACGAGGTACTGGTGCACGGCCGACAGGGCCAGCACGGCAGGGATGGCCACCTGCGTCGGGCTCACGCCGCGGTCGCTGATGATCAGGATGTTGTGGCCGCCCTTGATGGCATCCACTGCTTCGGCACACAGCGAGGCCAGCTTGGCTTCGACACCTTCGTCACCCCAGGCGAGCGGATAGGTGATGTCGAGCGCGTAGCTCTTGAACTTGCCCTGTGTGTACTTGCCGATGTCGCGCAGCTTCGCCATGTCGGCGAAGTCGAGGATCGGCTGGCTCACTTCGAGTCGCATCGGCGGGTTGACCTGGTTGATGTCCAGCAGGTTGGGCTTGGGGCCGATGAAGGACACGAGCGACATCACGATCGCTTCGCGGATCGGGTCGATCGGCGGGTTGGTCACCTGCGCGAACAGCTGCTTGAAGTAGTTGTACAGCGGCTTGTTCTTGCTCGAGAGCACGGCCAGCGGGCTGTCGTTGCCCATGGAGCCGATGCCTTCCTCACCGGCCTGGGCCATCGGGCTCATCAGGAACTTGATGTCTTCCTGGGTGTAGCCGAAGGCCTGCTGGCGGTCGAGCAATGCAACTTGGCTCAGCGGCGCCGAGACCGGCTCGGCCTTGACGCTGTCGAGCTTGATGCGCAGGTTCTCGATCCACTGCTTGTAGGGCTTGCTGTTGGCGAGGGTGGCCTTGACCTCCTCGTCGTCGATCATGCGGCCCTGCTCCAGGTCGATCAGGAACATCTTGCCGGGCTGCAGGCGCCACTTGCGCACGATCTTCTGCTCGGGCACGGGCAGCACGCCGGATTCGGAAGCCATGATGACGAGGTCGTCGTCGGTCACGCAGTAGCGCGAGGGGCGCAGGCCGTTGCGGTCCAGCGTGGCGCCGATCTGGCGGCCGTCGGTGAACACGATGGAGGCCGGGCCGTCCCACGGCTCGAGCATGGCGGCGTGGTATTCATAGAACGCGCGGCGGCGCGGGTCCATGGTGGCGTGCTGTTCCCAGGGCTCCGGGATCATCATCATCACGGCCTGGCTGATGGGGTAGCCGGCCATCGTCAGCAGCTCGAGGCAGTTGTCGAAGGTGGCGGTGTCGGACTGGTTCGCGAAGCTGATCGGGTAAAGCTTCTGCAGGTCGGCGCCCAGCACGGGCGACGACATCACGCCTTCGCGCGCCTTCATCCAGTTGTAGTTGCCCTTGACCGTGTTGATTTCGCCGTTGTGGGCGACGTAGCGGTACGGGTGGGCCAGCGGCCACTCGGGGAAGGTGTTGGTGGAGAAGCGCTGGTGCACCAGGCCCAGGGCCGAGATGCAGCGCTTGTCCTGCAGGTCGAGGTAGTAGGTGCCCACCTGGTCGGCCAGCAGCAGGCCCTTGTAGACCACGGTGCGGCTCGACATGCTGGGAACGTAGTATTCCTTGCTGTGCTTGAGCTTCAGGCGCTGGATGTTGGCGCTGGCGGTCTTGCGGATCACGTAGAGCTTGCGTTCCAGCGCGTCCTGCACGATCACGTCGTTGCCGCGGCCGATGAAGACCTGGCGCAGCAGCGGCTCCTTTTCGCGCACGGTGGGCGACATGGGCATGTCGCGGTTGACCGGCACGTCGCGCCAGCCTAGCAGCACCTGACCTTCGGCCTTGATGGCGCGTTCCATCTCTTGTTCGCAGGCTTCGCGCGAGGCGTGCTCCTTCGGCAGGAAGATCATGCCGACGCCGTATTCGCCCGGCGGGGGCAGCGTGACGCCCTGCTTCGCCATTTCTTCGCGGTACAGGTGGTCGGGCAGCTGGATCAGGATGCCGGCGCCGTCGCCCATCAGCTTGTCAGCGCCCACTGCGCCGCGATGGTCGAGGTTCTCGAGAATCTTGAGGCCCTGCAGCACGATGGCGTGGCTCTTCTCGCCCTTGATGTGGGCCACGAAGCCGACGCCGCAGGCATCGTGCTCGTCGGCACCGGAATACAGACCGTGTTCTTGGAGATGTTTGATCTCGGCAGCCGTCGTCATGGCGCGCTCCTTCAGTTTTCGCAGGGAAATGGAGCATATTGCGATGCACAAAGAATGCCAAACACTTTAATAGGGGTCAGATTCCTATTAAATCTTGAGTTATCTGGTCAGAATTAAATTGGGGACATATTAAAAAGAGGAGCAAAAGAACCAGCGCCACAGCCGGCCGACGCCGCTTTTCCAGCTCAGGATGAAGTGTTCGATGGCGGCCGGCCGGCCTTGGCTTTGACGACCCGGCGGTCGGTGGACTTTTGCAGGCTGTCGAGAAAGTCGTCGTCGCCAGCAGCCCAGCCCCGCAATGTGGCCTCGGTCAGCGCGCTCTGGTCGGCCGCACGCACCCCGCCGCGCACCAGTTCGACATACGCGGCCTCGCGCGCGAACGGGGTGTTGCCGAGCTCCCAATACAGCGGGTGGGGGGTCAGCAGGCGGTCGTGCCGCAGTCCGGCGTAGTGGCCATGGCTGGACCAGGGAAAGTCGCGCGCATCGGCCACCATGCCCGCGCGCACCGGGTTGAGGTCGATGTAGGCCATGCAGGTCAGCAGGTAGCGGTCCGTCTGGATCAGCGTGGACCGGTAGCGGCCCTCCCACAGCGTGCCGCTGCGGCCATGGCGGTCGTTGAAGTAGCGCACGTAGCTGCGCCCCACCGACTGCATGAACTGGGGCAGGCCGGTGGGGCTGTCGGGCGTGGCCAACAGGTGGAAGTGGTTGTCCATCAGCACGTAGGCATGCAGCGCGATGCCGAAACGCGTGGCGTTCTCGGCCAGCAGCGCGAGCAGCTTTTCGCGGTCCGCGCGGTCCACGAAGATCGGCTGGCGGTTGTTGCCGCGCTGGATCACGTGGTGGGGCATGCCGGCCAGCGTGAGGCGGGGAAGACGGGCCATGGATCGCAGTGGACGCGGCGGATTGCGCGCCCGCTTTCAGGCCAGCCGGAAGCGCGTATCGCCCAGCGCGTCGAGCCCGAACTGCGCCAACAGCTCGCGCAGCCGCGTGGCCGCGCTTGCCTTGCGCTGCCCGGTGTAGCGCGCCAGGATCAGCTCGTTCTTCATGCTGTGCTCCCAGCCGACCAGCTCGGTCACCGTGACGCTGTAGCCGTTGGCTTCGAGATACAGGCAGCGCAGCACGTTGGTGAGCTGGCTGCCGATTTCGCGCGTGTGCAGCGGATGGCGCCACAGCTCGGCCAGCGGGGTGCGCGACAGTGCGAGCGCCTTGGTTTCGCGCAGGCAGGCGGCCACCTCGGCCTGGCAGCAGGGCACGAGCACCATGCAACGCGCCTTCTTGGCCAGGCCGAAGGCGATGGCGTCGTCTGTCGCGGTGTCGCAGGCGTGCAGCGCGGTGACCACATCGATCTGCGCCGGCAATTCGCTCGCCTGCGCCGATTCGGCCACGGTGAGGTTCAGGAACGACATGCGCTCGAAGCCCAGGCGCTGCGCCAGCGCGCGCGAGCGCTCGACCAGTTCGCCGCGCGTCTCGATGCCGTAGACGTGGCCGCTGCCCTGGCGCGGCCGGAAGAACAGGTCGTAGATGATGAAGCCGAGGTACGACTTGCCCGCGCCATGGTCGGCCAGCGTCGCGCCCGCGCCCTCTTCCGGCAACTCGCGCAGCAGTTGCTCGATGAACTGGAACAGGTGGTAGACCTGCTTGAGCTTGCGCCGCGAGTCCTGGTTGAGCCGGCCCTCGCGGGTCAGGATGTGCAGTTCCTTGAGCAGTTCGATGGATTGGCCGGGGCGCAGCGCGTCGGCCAGTTCCGCATCGGCCTTGGCGACCTTGTTCGTTTTCACGGTTCTTGTCGCGTTGTTCGTGTTCATGGCTTGGCGCTTCCGGGGCCGACGTCGAGTGCCGCCCAGCCTTCGGGGCCCAGCGCTTCGAGCGTGTCGATGTTGCGTTCGAAGATGGCCTCAGCCTCGGGGAACGCCTCGACCGCGCGGCTCACGCTGTCTTCGCGCAGCAGGTGCAGCGTGGGGTACGGCGCGCGGTTGGTGGCGTTGCCGATGTCGTCGGCATCGGTGCCGGCGAACTGGAAGCGCGGATGAAAGCTCGCCAGCTGGAACACGCCGTCGAAACCGGCGCGCGCAAGCCGGCGTTCGGCACGCGCCGTGAAGTCGTTGAAGTCCAGAAAGTCGGCCAAGGTGTTCGGTGCAATCAGCAAGGTGGTGTCGCGCACGGCGGCGTCTAGTGCGGCGAGATCTTTCGCTTCGGCAAGAAGCGCGTCCATCAGGTCGGCGTCCTCGGCCGGCTCGTACACGGCGTAGTGGACCTGCGCCTTCATGTGCGCGGCCTTTGCGAACGGGCACAGGTTGAGGCCGATCACCGCGCGTTCGAGCCAGCGCCGCGTGTCGGCTTCGGCCTGGGCGGATGCGATTGTCGCCGGGTGGGTCATGCCATCTCCGCCGCAGGGCGAATCCGCCCCAGGCGCCGCGCGATCGCCATGCCGACCAGCGAGCAGGCCAGCGTGGCGGTCCAGGTCCAGTGCCAGCCACCGACACGGTGAGCCATCCACGCCACTGCGGGCGGGGCCAGGAACTGGCCGAGCGAGGACGCCTGCTGCATGAGACCCACCGTGGTCGACACGGTGGTGGGCCCGGGCGCAAGCCGCACGCCCAGCAGGAACAGCGTGGCCGGCACCATGCCGCCGCCCAGCGAGAACGCGCACACGGCGATGTAGCGCAGCGCGGGCGGCAGGCCCAGGGCGTCCGGGCCCTGCCCTGCCTGCGCGAAGGCGGCCACGCCCCCGAGCGCCATCGTCAGGAAACCGAGTTGCAGCAGTCGCTCCGGCGCCACGCCGCGCTGCAGCCAGCGGCCGCCTGCAATGTTGCCGACGATGTTCATGGCGGCTGCGAGCGCGGTGAGCACCGCGTTCCAGGCAGCCGGTACACCCACGCCGGCATAGATGGCGGGCAGGAAGCCGATCACCGCCATCCACTGCGACGAGTACACGGCGAAGGTCAGCGCCACCAGCCAGGGCGCGCGCGCACCGACCGTGGCACGCAGGCGCGAAGACCAGCCGCTGGTGGCCTGGCTCGCCACGGGCGGGCGAAGCCGGTCGGCAGGCACCGCCAGCCACAGCCAGAGTGCGGCCCCAGCCGACACGATCGACAGTGCCCACCACCAATCCGCCCATCCACCCCAGGCTATCAGGGCGGGCCCCAGCAGCAGCGCGAGGGCCACGCCGAGCGGCATGTAGGCACCCCAGAGGCCCAACGCCGCCTTGTCTGCACCCGGCGGGGTCAGGGCGCGGATCAGCCCCGGCCCCGGCATGACCGTCAGCAGGAAACCGATGCCTTCGACGGCACGCAGAAGGAGCAGCCATTGCACGGCGTGCGCCCCATCGACCATGCCGCCCAGCAGGCTGGCGACCGTCAGCACCGCCAGCCCCGTCAGCATGCTGCGTCGCAAGCCGATGGTGTCCGCCGCGAGCCCGGCCAGCAGCCCCAGCGTCATGCTTGCGACCTGCACCAGCGACAGCAGGAATCCGGCCTCGACCAGGCCAATGCCGAGCGATGCCTGCAGCGCCGGCACGGCGGGCGGCAGCTTGCCCAGGTGCAAGGCCGCGCTGACGCCGCCCAGCAGGACAGCCAGGGCAGCGGCGGGAACGCGCGGCCGGACTGCAGATGGATTCACGCGATGCCCCGGCGCCCCGTGAGCCGCTCGTGTTCGCGCATGGCGAAACGATCGGTCATGCCGGCGATGTAGTCGGCCACGGCGCGGTGCCTGTCATGGCGTTCGGCATAGGAAGCGGGCATCTCGGCACTGCGCTCGAGATAGGCCTCGAACAGCTCCTGCACCACGTCTCGCGCCTGGTCGGTGGTCTGGGCGACCTGGGGATGCCGGTAGAGGTTGCGGAAAAGAAAGCGCTTGAGGTCTTCCGACTGGGCCTGCATGGCGGCGCTGAACGCGACGATCGGCGGGGCCTTGCGCACCGCGTCGGCATCGACCGGTGCGAGGGCTTCGAGCGCCGCGCGGGTCGCATCGATCACGTCGTAGACCTGCGCGCTCAGCATGCGCCGGATGGTCTCGTAGAGCACGCGGCGACCCTGCAGCTGCGGGTGCTCGGCGAGCGCCTCGCGGCGGTAGCGCTCGAACAGCTCGACCTCGGACAACTGCTCGACGCCGATAAGGCCCGAGCGCACGCCGTCGTCGATGTCATGGGCGTTGTAGGCGATGGCGTCGGCAAGGTTGCACAGCTGCGCCTCCAGCCCCGGCTGCGTGCGGTCGAGGAAACGCCGGGCCACGCCGTGCGGTTCGGCCGCCTCCAGCCGTTCGGCGTTCGCGCGCGAGCAGTGCTTGAGGATGCCCTCGCGGGTCTCGAAGCTGAGGTTCAGTCCGTCGTATTGCGGATAGCGGTGTTCCAGCGCATCGACCACGCGCAGGCTCTGCAGGTTGTGCTCGAAGCCGCCATGTGCGGCCATGCAGTCGTTGAGCGCGTCCTGGCCCGCATGGCCGAAGGGCGTGTGGCCCAGGTCGTGCGCCAGGGCGATCGCCTCGACCAGGTCTTCGTTGATGCGCAGGGCCCGTGCGATCGAACGGCCGAGCTGGGCAACTTCCAGCGAGTGCGTGAGCCGGGTGCGGAACAGATCGCCCTCGTGGTTCAGGAACACCTGCGTCTTGTAGACCAGCCGGCGAAAGGCCGTGGAATGCACGATGCGGTCGCGATCGCGCTGGAAAGCGTCGCGCGTGGGCGCGGGCGGCTCGGCATGCCGGCGGCCGCGCGACCGCGCGGGCAGACAGGCATAGGCCGCGAGGCTCATTGCGCCGCGCAGCTCTGCGCAAGCACTTCGCGCACGAGTGCGTCGGGTGCGCTGCGGACCACGGCGGAGCCGGGCCGGTCGATCACCACGAAGCGGATCTCGCCGGCTTCCGATTTCTTGTCGACGCGCATCAGCTCCAGGTAGCGATCCACGCCCAGCGCAGGACCGACGATCGGCAGGCCGGCGCGTTCGATCAGGCGCGTGAGCCGTTCGACGAAGGCGGCATCGACGCCGCCAAGTCGCTGCGACAGCCGCGCCGCCATGACCATGCCGCAGCCCACGGCCTCGCCGTGCAGCCATTCGCCATAGCCGAGGCCCGATTCGATCGCGTGGCCGAAGGTGTGGCCGAAATTGAGGATCGCGCGCAGGCCGGTTTCGCGCTCGTCCTGCCCGACCACCAGCGCCTTGATTTCGCAGCTGCGCTTGACGGCATGGGCCAGCGCGGCCGGCTCCCGCGCGACGAGGGCGTCGATGTTGGCTTCGATCCAGTCGAAGAACGCCATGTCGTGGATCGGGCCGTACTTGATGACTTCGGCCAGTCCGGCGCTGAGTTCGCGCGGCGGCAGGGTCTGCAGCGTGGCCAGGTCGCAGACCACCAGTTGCGGCTGGTAGAACGCGCCGATCATGTTCTTGCCGAGCGGGTGGTTGATGGCCGTCTTGCCGCCGACCGAGGAATCGACCTGCGCCAGCAGCGTGGTCGGCACCTGCACGAAAGGCACGCCACGCATGTAGCTGGCGGCGGCAAAGCCGGTCATGTCGCCCACCACGCCGCCGCCCAGGGCGAACAGCACGGTCTTGCGGTCGCTGCCGTGACCCAGCAGGTCGTCGAAGATCAGGTTCAGCGTCTGCAGGTTCTTGTACACCTCTCCGTCGGGCAGCTCCAGCAGGTGGACCGTGCGGAAACGGCCCGCCAGGGCACCCTGTAGCGCCTTGGCATAGAGCGGCGCCACCGTGGTGTTGCTGACGATCAGGGCCGTGGCGGCGGCAGGCGTGGCGGCGAAGCTAAGGGGATCGTCCAGCAGGCCGGCACCGATCAGGATCGGGTAGCTGCGGTCGCCGAGCTGGATGTCGACGCGTTCGGGCGGGGCGGAAAGTACGGGCAGGGACATGGGCAGCGAGTTTAGGCGCTGCAGCCGGCGCAGTTCAGGCAGTGGGCTCTTCCGGATGGGCGCCCGGCTCGACGATGCCCGCCAGCTCGAGCTGCATCACGATGATGTTCACCAGCATCGCGATCGAGGGCCGGCCGGTATCGACCACGTCGTGGGCGGTTTCCCGGTAGAACGGGTCGCGCGCATCGTGCAGTTCCCGCAACCGCCCCAACGGGTCAGCCACCTGCAGCAGGGGGCGCTTGACGTCGTGGCGCAGGCGCCGGAACAGGTCTTCGGGGGAGGAGCGCAGGTAGATCACGTGGAAGTGATCGCGCAGCTGGGTGCGGTTGGCCTCCCGCAGCACCGCACCGCCGCCGGTGGCCAGCACGCCGTGGGCATTGGCCGCCAGCTCGGCAATGACCGTTTGTTCGAGATCCCGGAAGGCCACCTCGCCTTCGCGCTCGAAGTAATCGCGGATCGAGCAGCCGATGCGCTGCTCGATCACGTGATCGGTGTCGATGAAGGGAAGGTCCAGCCGCATCCCCAGGCGCCGGCCCACTGCGGATTTTCCGGCGCCGGGCAAGCCGACGAGTGCGACCGCCACGCGGTGGCTGCTACGCCCGCGCGTCAGCGCGCGGCGTTGCGGTCGGTAATCATCTTCGGAGTGATAAAGACGAGCATTTCGGTCTTGTTGGCAACGCGTTCGCGCTTGCGGAACAGTGCCCCCAGGTAGGGCACTTCACCCAGCACCGGCACGCGCGATTCGTCATTGGTTTCGGTGAGCTCGAAGATACCACCGATGACGACCGTGCCGCCGTTCTCGACCAGCACTTCGGTCTGCACGTGCTTGGTGTTGATGGCCGGACCCGCCGACGTGTTCACGCCTCGGGCGTCCTTGCTCACGTCCAGCGTCAGGATGATGTTGCCTTCCGGCGTGATCTGCGGCGTGACTTCCAGCTTCAGCACCGCCTTGCGGAACGAGATCGAGGTGGCGCCGCTGGACGTGGCCTGCTGGTAAGGAATTTCCTCGCCCTGCTCGATCAGCGCCTTGGTCTGGTCGGCCGTGATGACGCGAGGGCTGGACACCAGCTTGCCCTTGCCGTCGGCTTCGAGCGCCGAGATCTCGAGGTTCAGCATGCGCGAGAAGCTCGAGTTGAACAGCGAGATCGCGAAGGTGCCCGCCGCGTTGCCCGTGCCGCCCGCATCGCCCGCCGGGAGGTTGATGAAGTTCGAGTTGGTGAACGTGGAGGTGGCCGTGCTGGCTCCGCCATTGGTGCCTGCCGTGACGACGGGCATCGCGCCGAGGTTGGCGAATGCGCGGTTGCCGGCGGACGATGCGAAGCGCTCGCCAGCGATGCCGCCACCCAGCCGCACGCCGAGCGACTTGCCGAAGGTATCGGAAGCTTCGACGATGCGGGCCTCGATCAGCACCTGGCGAACCGGGATGTCCAGCTTCTGGATCAGCTCGGTGATCTGGGCCAGGCGCGACGGAACGTCCGACACGAAGAGCTGGTTGGTGCGCGACTCGGCAATGACGCTGCCGCGAGGGCTCAGGATGCGCGTCGTCGTACCGCCGCCACCGCCGCCGCCGGACGAAGCACCCGTGCCGGTCAGTCCCTGCGCAATCGCGATCGCCTTGGTGTAGTTGAGCTGGAAGGACTGGGTGCGCAGCGGCTCCAGGTTCTCGATCGCGGCCTTGGCCTCGAATTCGAGCTTTTCCTTGGCGTTGATTTCATCCTTGGGCGCAATCCACAGCACGCTGCCGTTCTTGCGCATGCCCAGGTTCTTCGCCTGCATGATGATGTCGAGGGCCTGGTCCCAGGGCACGTCCTTCAGCCGCAGCGTCAGCGCACCGTTCACCGAATCCGAGGTCACGATGTTGAAGTTCGTGAAGTCGGCAATCACCTGCAGCAGCGAACGGATTTCGATGTTCTGGAAGTTGAGCGACAGCTTTTCGCCGTTGTAGCCCACGCCTTGCGTCAGCTTGGTCGGATCGACCTTGCGGGCGCGGACCTCGACAACGAACTGGTTCTCGCTCTGGTAGGCACTGTGTTCCCAGTCGCCCTTGGCTTCGATCGTCATGCGCACGCGGTCACCCGACTGCTGCGAAGTGATCAGCTGGACCGGCGTTCCGAAGTCGGCCACGTCGAGGCGGCGGCGCAGGCCCTCGGGCAGCGTCGACTTGGTGAATTCCACGACGAGGTTCTTGCCCTGCTGCTTGACGTCGACGCCGACCTGGTTGTTCGGAAGATCGACGATGACCCGGCCGGTGCTGTCAGCACCAAGGCGGAAATCGACGTCCCGCAGCGGCAGCATGTCCCGGTTGCGGTTTTCCGCGAAGGTCGTGCCGGCAGACGCGACCAACGCCGAGCCGGCCACCGGCTCGAGAATGACCAGCAGCGAATTGCCCTGGATCTCGGCCTTGTATGCGGTGGCCTGCTTCAGGTTCAGCACCACGCGGCTGCGTTCACCGGCCTGGACCACGTTCACCGAACGCAGGTTGCCCTGGTTCACTTCGATCGCGGAACGGCCGATGGCGTTCGTGACGCCCGGAAAATCGAGCGCAATGCGGGCCGGCGTCTGGACGGCGAACCCGGCAGGCACCGCCGTGAGCGGTTGCGCCAGATCGATGCGGATCACTTCCGCGCCGGACTGGGTCGAGCTGGTCACGGCCTGGATGGCGTTTTGCGCATGGGCCACGGCCAATGCACCGAAGGCCAGCAGACCCAGGCCGGCAGCGCGCAGCCACTGTGCCATCGTTGATTTCTTTTGGTTCATTTCGCACTCTCTTGCAGCTGCAGCGTCGCGACGCGTTCGATCCATTCACCGGCGGCGTCTTGCACGATCTCACGCAAGGCGACTTCGGTTTCGTTGATACGGGTGATGCGCCCGTAGTTGAGTCCCAGGTATTCGCCGACGCGAACCTTGTAGAGCAGCTTGTCGACACGGACCAGCGCCACTGGCTGGCCGTTGCGGTTCATGCTGCCGACCATCGCCATCGAGTCGAGCGGGAAGGCTTCGAGCGCCTCCTTGCGGCGTGCCAGTTCGGGCGCGATCAGCTCCGAAGTGCTCGGCTGGTTCGACTCGCGGCGCAGCGCCTGCGTCAGCTTCAGGATGTTGAAGGGCTCGAACGACGAGGCCTCGGTGTAGGTCTGCGGCGTGAACTTCTTGGGCTCTGAAATAGGCGGCACCGAGGGCTTCACCTGGGCGCGCTGCTCGGCCATCCAGCGTTGCAGGTCGTCCTGCCCGGAATCGCAGGCACTCAAGCCCAGCGCGGCCAGTGTCAGCCACAGTACTTTGGCGGCGATCTTCATTTCTTCGCCTTCGGTGCGGCGGCGCGCTTCTGCGCGGCGCGCTCGTCTTCGTCGAGATAGCGGAAGGTGCGCGCGGTGGCGTCCATCGTCAGCACGTCCTTGTCCTTCTGCGGGGTGACGGTGATGTTGTTCAGCGTCACGATGCGCGAGAGGCCCGCGACGTCGGCGGCAAAGGCGCCCATGTCGTGGTACCGCCCGGTCACGCGAACGGCGATCGGAAGCTCGGCGTAGTAGTCCTTGACCGACACCTGCCCCGGACGGAACAGTTCGAACTGAAGGCTGCGGCCGAGGCCTGCCTGATTGATGTCCGACAGCAGGGCGTCCATTTCGGCCTTGCTGGGCAGCTGCTTCTCAAGCAGGGTCACGTACTGCTGCACCTGTTCGCGCTGCTTCTTCAGCAGTTCGAGGTTGGCCGCCTGGGCCACCTTCTTCTGGTAGTCGGCCTTCAGCGCGACTTCCTTCGAACGCTCGCTCTCGAGTTCGTCGTTCGAGTTGGTCAGCCAGACGAACCACAGAGCGACCAGTACCAGGGCGGTGACCGCCAGGCACAGCGCGTACCGCGGCACCGCGGGCCACATCGACGGATCGTTCGGGTTGAGCCCGCGGAACTGCCCGCCGACACGCTGCAATGCAGCGCCGACATCTATTTTCTGGGAGGGGCGATTGCTTGCCATGTTCCGTTACCCCTTGGATTGCGCCGCCGCAGCCACGGCCTTGTCGGCAGCGGCCTTTTGAGCATCGGTGGGGCGTTTCAGGCCAATGCGCATCGTGAAGTTGGCAACGCGGCGCTGGTCGCGCGCAGTCAGGTTCACGTTCGCCGACGTGATTTCGACCAGCTCCGGCTTGACCAGCCATGGACTGTTGTTGCCCAGGTTGCGCAGCAGCTCCGAAACCCGTTCGTTCGACTGGGCCATGCCTTGCAGCGTGACCGTCTGGTTGTCCTGTTTCATGCTGGTCAGGTAGACGCCGTCGGGCAGCTGCCGGACCAGTTCGTTGAGCAGGTGCACGGGCAGGTTGCGGTCGCCCTGCAGGTCTTCGACGGCCTGCTGGCGCGCGCGCAGCGCTGCAATTTCTTCCTGCAGCGTCGAGATCTCCTTGATCTCGACCTCGAGCTTCTTGATCTCGGCCTGGAGAAAGCCGTTCTTCGATCGCTGCGCCGAGATCTGGGCCTCGAACCAGAGGTAGCCCAGGCCGGCGATCAGCAGGCCCAGCACCGCTGCAGCACCCAAGGTGCCAAAGAAGGCCTCGCGCCGCCGCTTGCGAGCAGCTTCGCGGTGCGGAAGCAGATTGATGAGGATCACTGCAGGAACCTCCGCATGGCCAACCCGCAAGAGGTCAGGTAGGACGGCGCTTCGCGACGGACCTTCTTCTCACGGATGTTCGAACTGAAGTCCATGCCGTCGAAGGGGTTCAGCAGCGAGCAGGCAAACGAGGTCTGCCGCGTGACTGCGTTGGTCAAGCCCGGCAGCGAGGCCGAGCCGCCAGCCAGCAGCACGTAGTCGACGCGGTTGTGCGGCGTGCTCGTGAAGAAGAACTGGAGCGCACGCGCGATTTCCTGCGCGATACCTTCCACGAAAGGCTTGAGCACGCCGGAGCCGTAGTCGTCGGGCAGATCGCCGCTGCGCTTCTTCGCTTCGGCTTCCTCGGCGGAAAAACCGTACTGGCGCACGATCAGCTGCGTGAGCTGAGCGCCGCCGAACGCCTGATCGCGGTCGTACAGCACTTCCTGGTTGCGCAGCACCTGCATGCTGGTGGTGAAGGCGCCCACTTCGAAAAGCGCCACGATCGAGTCCACGCCCTTGCCGGGCAGCTGTTCGATCAGGCGGGCGGTCGCCAGGCGCGAGGCATAAGACTCGACGTCGAGGATCATCGCCTTCAGGCCGGCGGCTTCCGCCAAACCTTCGCGGTCCTGCACCTTTTCCTTGCGGGACGCGGCGATCAGCACCTCCACGTCGCCTGCGGACGTGGTGCTCGGCCCCGTGACGCAGAAGTCGAGGCTGACTTCGTCCAGCGAGAACGGGATGTACTGGTTGGCTTCGGACTCGACCTGGATCTCGAGTTCCTGTTCGCTCATGCCGCCCGGAAGAATGATCTTCTTCGTGATCACGGCCGAGGGCGGCAGCGCGAGCGCCACGTTGCGGGTGCGCGTGCCGCTCTTGCGGACGACGCGCCGGACGGCTTCCGCCACTTCGTCGAACTTCTCGACGTTGCCGTCGGTGATCCAGCCACGTTCCAGGGGTTCGATGGCGCAGCGTTCCAGAACCAGCTTGCCGCTGGCCTCACGGCCGAGCTCGACCAGCTTGACGCTGGACGAACTGACATCCAGCCCAAGCAGGGGAGCGTTCTGACGACGAAACAATGATCCAAGAGCAGCCAAGTTAGGTCCCTCTCCCCCTGTATTTGTAACCAATAGAAAAAAATGCGTTCGGTTGCATGCTAGCAGCAGGCGTGGCGGCAACCAAGCAACCGCGGGGGGCAAAACCCTGAAGCGTTGTCAAAACCTGACGTCAAATCTGCATTTTGTAACTTTTGAATTAGAGCGATGCAGCAGCAACAAAAGAACGGATCGTGCAAAGAGGGCTGCTTTTTATAATGTCCGGTGACTCTCCGGCCCTCCATGCAAGAAACCTCAAGCCCCAAAGGGCCAGCCAAGACCCCCTCCCCCAAGACCCAGCGCCCGACCTGGCTGAAATGGCTGTTGCGCTTTTTCTTCTGGGGGTTCGGCATTGCCGCAGCCGGTGTGCTCGCGGTGCTGTGCGTGGTGGCGGTGGCCCTGGCGGTCGCGTACCCGAACCTGCCCGACATCAGTGAACTCTCCGACTACCGGCCCAAGCTGCCGCTGCGGGTTTTCTCGGCCGAAGGCACCCTGATCGGCGAGTTCGGCGAGGAGCGCCGCAACCTCACCCCGATCTCGGCCATTCCAAAGGTCGTGAAAGACGCCGTGCTCGCGGCCGAAGACTCGCGCTTCTACGATCATGGCGGGGTCGACTACAAGGGCATGGTGCGCGCGGGCCTGGCGAACATGAACCGCGTGAAGAGCCAGGGCGCGTCGACCATCACGATGCAGGTGGCGCGCAATGTCTACCTGAGCTCCGAGAAGACGCTCACCCGCAAGATCTATGAGGTGCTGCTGACCTTCAAGCTGGAGCACCTGCTCACCAAGGACCAGATCTTCGAGATCTACCTGAACCAGATCTACCTCGGTAACCGCGCCTACGGCTTTGCCGCCGCTTCCGAAGCGTATTTCGGCAAGCCGCTGCAGGACCTCTCGATCGCCCAGGCCGCCATGCTGGCCGGACTGCCGAAGGCGCCGGGCGCGAACAACCCGGTCAACAACCCGCAACGCGCGCGCGGCCGCCAGTTCTACGTGATCGACCGCATGCAGGAAGCCGGCTTCATCACCGCCGAGCAAGCGACCGAAGCCAAGAAGGAAGAACTGCACCTGCGCGATGCCGCCGACCCGAACCGACTGCACGCCGAGTACGTGGCCGAGACGGTGCGCCAGCTGATGTACGCGCAGTACGGCGACAGCACTTATACGCGCGGCCTCAAGGTCTACACCTCGCTGGTCGCAGCCGACCAGGCCGCCGCCTACAAGGCGCTGCGCAAGGGCATCATGGACTACGAGCGCCGCCAGATCTATCGCGGCCCCGAGAAGTTCGTCGACCTGCCCAACGACGCCAAGGACCTCGACGAGGCCGTGGACGATGCACTCAACGACCACCCCGACAACGGCGACGTGATGGCCGCGGTCGTCCTCAAGGCCACGGCCAAGCAGATCGATGCCGTGCGCGGCAACGGCGACCCCGTGCAGATTACCGGCGAAGGCCTCAAGCCCGCGCAGTCCGGCCTCTCCGACAAGGCCCCGCCCAACATCAAGATCCGCCGCGGCGCGGTCATCCGCGTGGTGAAGACGCCCAAGAACACCTGGGAAATCACGCAGCTGCCCGAGGTCGAAGGCGCGTTCGTCGCCATGGACCCGCGCGACGGCGCCATCAAGGCACTGGTCGGTGGCTTCGATTTCGGCAAGAACAAGTTCAACCACGTCACGCAGGCCTGGCGCCAGCCGGGTTCGAGCTTCAAGCCCTTCATCTATTCGGCGGCGCTCGAGAAGGGCTTCACCCCCGCCACGGTGATCAACGACGGCCCGCTCTTCTTCGACGCCGGCACCACCGGCGGCCAGCCGTGGGAGCCCAAGAACTACGGCGGCGGCTACGACGGCCCGATGTCGATGCGCACCGCGCTGATGAAGTCGAAGAACCTCGTGTCGATCCGCATCCTGCAGTCCATCGGCACGCGCTACGCGCAGGAGTGGATCACCAACTTCGGCTTCGACAAGGAAAAGCACCCGGCCTACCTGCCGATGGCGCTGGGCGCCGGCTCGGTCACGCCGATGCAGATGGCGGTGGGCTACTCGGTGTTCGCCAACGGCGGCTACCGGGTCAATCCGTACCTCGTGACCCGCATCACCGACCACAAGGACAAGGTGCTGGTCGACAAGCAGCCCTCGGTGCTCAACGAGGCGAACCGCGCGATTCCCCAGCGCAACGCCTTCATCATGGACACGCTGCTGCAGTCGGTGGCCCGCGCCGGCACCGCCGCCAAGGCACAGGCGACGCTCAAGCGCCCCGACCTGTACGGCAAGACCGGCACCACCAACGACTCGCTCGACGCGTGGTTCGCGGGCTTCCAGCCCACCATGACGGCCATTTCGTGGATCGGCTACGACACGCCGCGCAACCTGGGCGACCGCGAAACCGGCGGCGGCCTGAGCCTGCCGATCTGGATCGCCTACATGGAAACCGCCATCAAGGGCATCCCCGTGACCGACATCGCCACCGCACCGCCTTCCGGCATCGTGAACGTGGGCGGCGAGTGGTACTACGACGACTATGCGCCGGGACGCGGCGTGGCAAGCCTGGGCGTGGAGTCCGCGACTGCGGCGCCGGTGGAAGCCCTGACCGGCGCCCCCGTGAGCCCGCCGGCCCCGCCCGAGGAGCGCAACCGCATCCTCGACCTGTTCCGCAACTGACGAAGAGGAATCAGGCGGCCGCGAACGTCAGCGGCTGGCCTGCCTGCAGGGTCGCTTCACGCGACAGGTTGCCGAAGAATTCTTCCCCGGTCTTGGTATCGACCCACGCCTGGCCGTCGTGACGGTAGTGGTAGCCGCCGGAACGCGCGGCAAGCCAGATTTCCTGCAGGGGCTTCTGCAGATTGACGATCAACTGGCTGCCGTTGCGGAATGAAATCGTGATCATCCCGCCCACCCTCTGGTTGTCGATGTCGGCGTCGGTCGCATCGTTGATGCGGTCGCATCCCTGCTCGATGGCGGCGAGCGCGGCTTCGGCGCGGTCCATGTACTCGGTGTCGGTCATTACAATTTCGCTATGTTGAACGTTCGCCAAATTCTAGTGAGCACCCGCGCCCGCGCTGCGCTCATGGTCTGCCTCGTTGCAGGCACCACCGCCCTGGTTGCCTGCGGACAGCGCGGTGCGCTGTACCTGCCGACCGATCCTGCCGCCGCCGGACGAGCCACGCTGCCGCAGCTCATGACGCCCGACAGCCTGCGGTCCTCTTCGTCCAGCTCCAGCGAGGCAGCGCCCGCACCGGCCGCCGCCGCCAGCGCACCGGCCAGCAACAGCACGGAACCGCGCAAATGAGTGCCGGCATCAACTCCATCGCCCTGCCCGGCCAGCCGCACGTTGCGCAACGCGACGGCGCGCTGCACGTCGAAGGCGTCGCGCTCGAATCACTCGCGCGCGAGCACGGCACCCCTCTTTTCGTCTATTCGAAGCAATGGATGCTGGACGCCCTCGCGGCCTACCAGCGCGGCTTCGAGGGCCGCGACGCCCTCATCTGCTATGCGATGAAGGCCAATTCATCGCTCGGCGTGCTGCGCGTGTTCGCGCAGGCCGGATGCGGCTTCGACATCGTCTCGGGCGGCGAGCTGGCCCGCGTGCTGGCCGTGGGCGCCGATCCGAAGAAGATCATCTTCTCGGGCGTCGGCAAGACCCGCGCGGAAATGCGCGAGGCCCTTGCCGCCGGCATCGCCTGCTTCAACGTCGAGAGCGAAGCCGAGCTCGACGTGCTCAACGAGGTGGCACTGGCCGAGGGCAAGCGCGCGCCCATCAGCATCCGCATCAATCCGAACGTCGATCCCAAGACGCACCCCTATATCTCCACCGGCCTCAAGGGCAACAAGTTCGGCATCGCGCACGACCGCGCGGTCGAGGCCTACCGGCACGCCGCGCGGCTGCCGGGCCTGGAGGTGGTGGGCATCGACTGCCACATCGGCTCGCAGATCACCGAAGCCTCGCCCTACCTGGACGCCTGCGACCGCGTGCTGGACCTGGTCGAGGCGATCGAGGCAGCCGGCGTGCCGATCCATCACCTGGACTTCGGCGGCGGCCTGGGCATCGACTACAACGGCGAAGTGCCGCCCAAGGCCGATGCGCTCTGGCAGCAGCTGCTCGCCAAGCTCGACGCCCGCGGCTTCGGCCAGCGCAAGCTCGTCATCGAACCCGGCCGTTCGCTGGTCGGCAATGCTGGTGTCTGCGTGACCGAGGTGCTCTACACCAAGCCCGGTGAAGACAAGAACTTCTGCATCGTCGACGCGGCCATGAACGACCTGCCGCGCCCCGCGATGTACCAGGCCTTCCAGCGCATCGTGCCGCTGCGCAGCCGCGCCGGCGATGCACCGACCTACGACGTGGTCGGCCCGGTCTGCGAGAGCGGCGACTGGATCGGCCGCGACCGCGCGCTCAACGTGGTGGCCGGCGACCTGCTCGCCGTGCTGTCGGCCGGTGCGTATTGCATGAGCATGGCCAGCAACTACAACACGCGCGGCCGTGCCGCCGAAGTGCTGGTGAGCGGCGCCACCGCCAAGCTGATCCGCCGCCGCGAGACGATGGAAGACCAGCTGCGCGCCGAGATCGACGGCTGATTGCCGGCGTTCAGCCAGTGCGCAGCGGCTTCTCGCTGCCGCGCACCGCCACCGCGGGCGACTTCGCCTTGCGCCGCTTGCTCGCGAAATTCCACACCCGCCACGCGAGCAGCGCGGCAATGATCGCGGCGTAGACGAACACTTCCGCGAAGTTGTTCTTGCCCGCGCGCATCCAGAAGAAGTGCAGCAGCCCGAGCCCCGAGATCACGTAGACCAGCTTGTGCAGCGTCTGCCAGCGCTTCGCGCCCATTGCCTTGATGGCGCGGTTGAAAGAGGTGGCCGCCAGCGGCGTCAGCAGCACGAAGGCGGAGAAGCCCACCAGGATGAACGGCCGCTTCGCGATGTCTTTGGCGATGTCGCCCCACTCGAAGCCCATGTCGAACCAGCTGTAGCACAGCAGGTGCAGCACCACGTAGAAGTATGCGAACAGGCCCAGCATGCGGCGCAGGCGTGCGAGTGCATTCCACTTGGTCATCACGCGCAGCGGCGTCACCGCCAGCACGATGCAGATGAAGCGCAGCGTCCAGTCGCCGGTGGCGCGGATCAGGAACTCGGCCGGGTTGGCACCGAGCCCGTCCGTAAAGGCACCGTAGGCCAGCCGCGCGAACGGCAGCAGGCACAGCAGGAAGATGACCGGCTTGGTCGCCGGATGCATGAGCAGCTTGTTCATGGGGCGGGCGCCGGTTGCCGGGGCGCGATCAGTAGTTCTTCTTCAGGTCCATGCCCGCATACAGCTGGCCGACCTGGGCTTCGTAGCCGTTGAACATCTCGGTCTTGCGCCGCTTGGCGAACAGGCCGCCGCCGTCGCCGATGCGGCGCTCGGTGGCCTGGCTCCAGCGCGGATGGTCGACGTTCGGGTTCACGTTCGAATAGAAGCCGTATTCGTTGGCCGCCGCCTTGTTCCACGCGGTGCTCGGCTCCTTCTCGACGAAGCGGATCTTGACGATCGACTTGGCCGACTTGAAGCCGTACTTCCACGGCACCACGAGCCGTACCGGCGCGCCGTTCTGGTTGGGCAGCACCTCGCCGTACATGCCGAAGGCCAGCAGCGTGAGCGGATGCATCGCCTCGTCCATGCGCAGGCCTTCGGTG